>Ga0208314_100153_pt1 | contig 31065 bp, 29 predicted proteins | sample OSPB_Mat_host_9__FD_187144 | JGI IMG/M metagenome (GOLD analysis project Ga0208314, IMG submission 187144) | Extremophilic microbial mat communities from Yellowstone National Park, USA - OSPB_Mat_host_9_15 (SPAdes) (version 3) | ecosystem: Environmental > Aquatic > Thermal springs > Hot (42-90C)...
TCAACTCTTTTATCACTTGCCTCATAATTGTAGATTTGCCGCTTCTCCTTACACCTATCACATCAGCTATAAATCCATTATTCATAGTTTGTATTATCTTATTAACGTAATGAGTCCTTTTAATTCCAGTGTAGAGATCTTTAATCCAAAAATTCCAATCAGTTAAAATCTTGATTATTTCCTCTCTATCCATAAATCATATATAATAAAAGTTTATTTTAAAAATGACCCATATATGAGTCAAAAATATCATAAAAATGACCAATATATAGGTCAAAAAAATTACAAATTTTGCTTCACAATTGATGCTGATTTCCTCTCTTTCATAAAGAGCGATACCTTAAATCTTTTTTTTAATTTATACTGTTATTGCTTTATTCTTTTAGTTATTATTATCATGATAAATTGTATCCTTTTTTCTAAAAATTATAATTGCTTAATATTATACCTTAAAATTTATTCAATCGACTAGAATTAGTAGTTTCAATAATGTATGAAATTTTTAAAAGTTTATCATCATCTCCAATGTTTCCAACTAGTTGAATACTATATGGCATTTCATTATAATATCCAACAGGTAATGATAAAGCTGGTGCACCTAAATAACTCGCAAAGCTTACATATTCAGTAGCCTTAGACCTAAATTCTAGTTGCTTTTCGACATCATTCAAATCATCGATCTTCGGTGCTATATCATAGACTGTAGGCGTTAATAAAACATCAACTTTGTTAAACAATTTTAAAATTTCTTTTTTATACTTTATTCTCATATTTTGAGCTGTTATATATTCAACCGCACTTATTTTAAAGCCATCTTCTATTAACTTTGCAACATCTTTGGAATATTCACTTTTTCTTTCTTGAAAGTTTTTATGGTGTATTTGAGAAGCTTCAGCTAATCTAATTATCCTATGATATTCACTCGTTGATTTAATGTCTAAATTTATCTTTTCTACATTAAAGCCTTCAGAAGTAATCTTATCAACAAATTTTGCAATACTTTTTTCAACTTCTGTCTCTTCGTTATTTATATATCCAATATTAATTCTTTGTGGTTTAATATCATCAATCAAGTAGTTTAAATTCAATTCTTTGTAAGATAAAGATTTAAAAATATAGGCAGCATCTAAAACTTTTTTTGTTAATATCCCAACTGTGTCAAACGTTGGTGCTAAAGGATAAACGCCCTCAATACTAATTGAATTATAAGTAGGCTTAAAACCTACAATTCCACAGAATGATGCAGGAATTCTAATAGATCCCCTTGTATCAGTTCCTATCGAAGCTAGTGCTGAACCAAATGCTACAGAAACAGCAGAACCGCTGCTAGAACCGCCAGCAATTCTTTTATCATCTATAGGATTTTTAACTGGACCAAAATAAGAACTTAAACCTGAAACTCCTGATGCAAATTCATGAAGATTATTCTTTCCGATTATAATTGCATCATTGATAATGATTTCATTAACCAATTCAGCATTATAATCAGGTATAAAATTTTTGAAAATTGAAGAGGCCATCGTAGTCTTTGAAAAATTTGTATATATAATATCTTTTAATGAGATAGGAATTCCAACTAAGTTGCCAAGTTTAGCTTTATCTTTAAACAATCTATCAATTCTTTCAGCTTGTTCTAAAGCAAAATCTTCCAATATTGATATATAACTATTAAATCGAATATTCTCTTGCTCAGCTTTTTTTAAACAACTATGTAATGTTTCCATAACTGGTTTTCCATTTAAGATATCATGCAGCTCAGCTAGAAGTACTGTGTTTTTTAATAAATCTTTACTTTCTAATTCCTTGATAAAATTTCTTAAATTTTCTTCCATAAATCAATTTCGAATTATATGAATAAAAAAATTATAAATTAGAATATTTTAAAAATATGCAAGCACTATGTTATTCTATAAAATTTTATTTGTTCATAAAGAAATTAATTAAAGATTGCACGTTTTCTTGATTTAATAGATTCTTACTTTCAGTCAACAATACTAGTTTATTTACCTTAGCTGTAGCATATATTATTCTTCTAAAGTAATTATTTATCACATCGATCAATTTATCTGATTCTTCTTCTATTTCAGAATTCGTAATTAATGTTTGCTTTAATCTCTTATCTCTTAGAATCACTCTCAATCCCTTTAAATAAGCCTCAAGATATCTATTCTTATTATTTTTATCCTTTTTAATTAACTTAAATAATAACAGTTTTGATTCGATTAATGAAATTGGATTATAATATACTTCATAACTATCTAGCAACTTAGGAAATAACTCATTGTATTTTTCAATTCCAACATCGATGCCAAATATTGGATATAAATAAACAGTATCAATTAATATCTTGTTCATTCCAACTCTTCATCAAGTTCATCTAAGCTAATTTTATTAACAAAATTGCTTTTATTTATCAATTCCTCAATTTTTGGTAAAGGTTCGACTATGATAAATCCATCTTTAATTTTTACGATTACCTTGCTATTTTCCTTTAAACCTATTGCATCTCTTATTTTCTTTGTAGTATAAATTTCTCCTTTTTTTCCTACGTTTAAAATAAATTCTGACATAAAAAGACTTCTAAAAGAATTATTTAAATTTTTCTAATTAAGGTTTAGCTTTACTCTTAATTTGCTTTAGTAGTTTATCCCATCCACCATATGCCACCCATCCACCATCAATAGGTATAACGGCTCCGGTAACATATGATGAAAGATCTGAAGCAATAAAAGCTATTGTATAAGCTACCTCATATGATTCTCCATATCTACCCATCGGTGTTCTTCCTTCTATATCTTCTGTTGTATATTCTCCTGTACCAGTATCCTTTACATCCATTGGTGTTCGGATATATCCAGGAGCAACTGCATTCACTCTTATTCCGAAAGGTGCCCATTCAGTAGCTAAAACTTTAGTTAATCCGATTAAAGCAAACTTGGAAGATACATATGCTGCTCTTTTAGGTAGTCCTACTAAACCTAATATTGATGAAACATTTATAATTGAACCCTTGATTTTGTTTTTTATCATATTTTTTGCTACTAATTGAGCCATGTAGAATGAACCAAACAAATTGATTCTCAAAACTTTCTCGTAATCCTGAGGCCTTAATTCAACACTATCTGCAATTAAAGATATTCCTGCATTATTTACAAGCACATCAATCTTGCCAAATTTTTCCATACTTTGTTCAACAATTTTTTGGCAATCATTATATTCTGATACATCACCAGCCACGCCGAAAGCTTCACCGTATTCTATACTCTTATTTAATACCTTAACTGTATTTTCTACATCTCCTTTATTCCTTGAATTTATAACAACATTAGAACCTAAAGATTTGAATAATTTAGCCGTCTCTAACCCGATTCCCTTCGTTGAGCCCGTTATTATAACAGTCTTGCCTTTTAAATCTTGAAAACTCATTTTACCAATACCACCTCCTTTCATTAGGTATTCTAATTCCTCCTGCTTTTGCAGCTCCCTTAATTCTTTCTTCTGCTAATCTATCTGCAGCTAAATATGTTGGTATTTCATTTTCTTCGCTAATTTCAATTATCTTCTGAATATTTTGTCTAATTAAATTACCAACTTCTTCTATTGCAAACTCATGATTATGGACATTATGGAATAGTCTATAAGTATCATAAACCGTTCCGACTGAATTTACAACATAATCTGGCAAGTATAATATTCCTTTTCTATGCAACTCGTCGCCAACAGTTTCGCTTTCCAATTGATTATTTGCTCCTCCTGCTACAAGCTTAACCTTCAGCTTTTTCAATGTATCAAAATTTAATATTCCACCTAAAGCATTAGGCGAAAAAATGTCTGCATTTTCTTCATATATTTTATCAGGCTCGACAACTTTAACATCATATTCTTTTGATATTTTATTAACATGTTCATCACTTATATCACATACTATAACTTTTGCACCTAACTTATCAAGCAATTTAACTACTTCTGAACCAACCTTTCCTAATCCCTGAACTGATACCTTCAATCCATTTAAACTTTCAGAACCAAATACTTTTTTCGCACCAATTTTCATAGATTCAACAATACCAAAAGCAGTTGCAGGACTTATATCTCCAGCCCCCCCCATAAGAACGAGGGAGTGTAATAACATACCTTGTTTCTTTATATATGTTTACCATATCGTTAAGGTCTGTTCCAACATCTGTACCAGTAGAATAGAGATTTAAATATTCTATTAGTAAATATCTTTAGTGAGAAGGTTCGAAATAATAATAAAAGGTAAGGTTCAGAAAGTTGGTTATAGAGATTATGTTGAAGAAGTTGCTCGAAGGTTCAACATTGTGGGCTTTGTAGAGAATCTTAAGGATGGAAATGTACGAATATTATGTGAAGCAGACGAAAAAATAATAGACGATTTTCTTAAAGCGATAAATGTCAAAAATGGATTAACTGAAGTTGAAAAAATTATATTTAAAGATATAGGTGTAGCTACAGGAGAATTCCAACATTTTGAAATAAAATATGGACCGCTTGAAGAAGAGATTGGTGAAAGAATGGCCACTGCAGTAAAATATGCTGCTGCTATGTGGAGTGATATTAAAGAAGTAAAAACGGATATTAAAGAAATGAAGAGTGATATAAAAGAGATGAAGACAGATATAAAAGAGATGAAGACAGATATTAAGGAAATGAAGAGTGATATAAAAGAGATGAAAAATGATATAAAAGAGATGAAAAGTGATATTAAGGAAATGAAGACAGATATTAAGGAAATTAAGGAAGATGTTAAAATAGTTATTAAAAAAGAAGATGAAATTGCAAAAAACATTTTAGATTTAAGACTAGATTTGAAGAGTTATTTAGATGATAGATTTAAGAAAATAGAAGAAGAAATTAATTTAATTAAATCCAAAATCGGATTATTATAATCTTTTGAAATATTTTTAATTATATCATTAAAAATTATTACTTATTCATTGGTGAAAATGATATCTGAAACTTTATGCATTTAGATGAAAATTTCAAATTTATTTACTAGGTTTATTTAAATAAACATTTGTTTTTATAATATTAGTTAAACTATATATTGCAGGACATTGTGATTTCGCTTTTTCAACGATTTTTTGTAATTCTTCATTACTGGCATTCAATGCAGTTGCATCTACAAAGAAATTTACCTCTTCTATAATTGGTTCATTAGATAATTCTAGAACTTTTGAAAAATTAATGTCACATTCAACCCTAATCTTTAAGCTTTTAAAAATAATATTATTCAGTGATGCTATTGTTACGAATGTAGACATGAAACATGAAGCTACACCTGCAATGCAGTATAACATTGGGCCTGGTCTTGTATCATTACCTCCCATCCATGTTGGAGAATCTATTTCAAAAATTGCTGTACCTTTTCCATATTTTGCTTCAGCTTTAAATTGATAATCAAGCTTTTTATCTAAAATCCACTCACCTTCTATTTGTATCTTCTTTTTTAAAATTGAAGGATCACTTTTTGCATTGTTTATCGTTTCTTGAATAGATTTTAAATTTACATTATTGATTTTATTTTCCATATTTAGTTAATTATTACAATTAATATAAATCAAACATTAGCGCCTTACGTATCTGTACCTGTAGTTACATTTAACACTACTAAGAATCCTAAGGCACCTATTTTTAATGTAACAGAGCAAGTATATTTTTATGGCGCTTATCTTGAGGCTCCTTCTGGTAATAATGTTACAATAGTTAGTTACACTTGGGATTTTGGGAATGGACAGAAAAAAACTTTAATTGCCAATAGTTCCAATTTAGAACCTAGTGAAAATCCTATTTCAGTAGCCTATAATAAAGCTGGACTATATCCTGTATCTCTTACACTGACTACACAGAACTTAACATCGAAAAATAGTTATAATGTTACTGTTTATTATACAATAGCTGTTCAAAGTAATAAAGTATCATATAATTTATATAAGTATCATGGTTCTGTACCAAATCCCGGTGTTATAACGGTTGTTAAAGTTGAGGCAGGAGGGCCTTATTCTTTAGACCCCAACATAGACTACGAGCTTGTAGGATTTGAAGTAATATCAAATATATTCATGACTTTACTAGCTTATAATGGTTCAAGCGTGGATAAATTCATTCCCTATGCTGCTGCATATTTACCAACAGTTCAAAATGGAGGAATAAGCAATAATTATACTGTTTATAACTTCACAATTAGACCAGGTCTTACGTTTTCCAACGGAGATCCTTTAACAGCTTATGATGTTTGGTATTCAATAATAAGAACGATGTTATTTAATGGTGGAACACCAGGTACTGCTGATTGGATAATAACAACAAAAGCTTTGTTACCCAATGCAACACCTTTCGTTCCTTTAATGCAATCACCCAATGATACTGCTACATTCAATGCAATAATTCATGCAGTAACATACAGTAATACTACAAATACAGTAGCATTCCACTTAGGAAAACCATTGCCTTCCACTAATCTCTTCCAATTCTTAGCTGATCCATTAGGTGCAGGCATAATTGATGCTAAATATTTGCAAAGTGTAGGTGCAGGTATTACATTTACTCCAAAAGGATTCTATGAGTATCAATTCCAAGGAAATGAAGGAAACTATTCAACTGCAATGCAATTCAATCCAGTTGGCGCTGGACCCTTTAAAATAGGCACATATGTTCCAGGTCAATCAATTACGTTAGTTCCCAATCCATATTACCAAGGTGTTCCTGGAATTCCTAAAGTAAATAATACAGTTGTTATACAATGGGTTAAAGATCCAGAGACTGCACTTCTAATGTTCCAAAGTGGTCAAGCAGATATTGTTTATGGCTTACCAACACAAGATTTTCCTGTTTTGAAATCTATGGAAGCTCAGGGACAAGCATCGATATACTTCTTCCCCACACTTACATTAAACTTCTGGGTATTCAATTTAGATATTTATAAGAATGGTACGTACTTTGGTTCACAATATCATATTCCTGAATATTATTTCATGAATCTAAAAGTAAGAGAAGCATTCGCTTATGCATTTGATTATGATAATTATTTAAACAATATACTTGGAAACGCAAAGTATGGCGGAGACTTTGGATTCAGTTTCTGTGGTGGAATACCAAAGGGCATGCTTTATTATGTTCCATTTGATCAATTAAAAGATTGCCCAACCTATAATCTTACTTATGCAAAGCAACTTCTTATCGAATCAGGTATGTATAATGTCAGTGTTAACTTTCCAATCATAGTTTTTGCTGGCGATCCGGTTGACTATGTAGCCGCACAACAATGGGCACAATCTTTACACTCAATAGACCCTAATATAGTAATGACCCCAATATACTTAGAATTACCAACAATTGTTGGATATGTGGTTCCAAATCAAAATCCTATGCCTATATGGTTAGGAGGTTGGATCTCAGATTATCCTTATCCTTCGGATAACATTAACGCAATGTTCTTGCAAGGCGGATTCTTTCCATCAGGAGACGGTTGGAGTGTAGATTTATTAAATAAAACAGGATATAAAGATGAAGCTAATCTGTATGCATAGTTGAATAAATTAATTATTCAAGCTGACTATACTTTAAATTCAACACAAGCTTCTCAATTATTTAAACAGGTTGATCAAATTGCAGTTGATCTATACATGTATGTTTATACATATCAATCCAATGGATACTGGGTTGTTAAACCATACATAACTCCATATCAAAATGATATATCATATCAATCACACCCAATTATTGCAGGTGCTGGAGCAAGCCTATTCTTCTGGTGGAATAAAGGTTAAAAAGAATTTTTTAAATAATCTAAAATTTTTTTAAAAGAAACAAATTTTTCATGTGCTATTTTAAGTTTATCTAAATTTTTGCTAAGTAATGAATCCTCTACTGCAAATATTTTATTACTTTTAACAGCCGGAAAAACATCATTAAAACCATCTCCAACATATATTACAAAAAAATTATCTTTCTTATATTTCTCAACAATTGCTTCTTTGAAGTTTTTATAATTACCGTTAAATTTCGGAAATTTTCCAAACAATTTCCCGTTATAATTATTTACTTCTAAGCAATATACTTTAGCATTAATCAGTTTTTGTGTAAGGAAATATTTAATATACGTGCTTAATCCGGCACTTGCAATTATAAATTCAATATTATTTTCATCGCAAAACGCGATTAAATTAGATGCATATTCTCTTTCAATCAAAAAATTTTTTGCATATTCTAATATTTCAAATTCTTTCAAATGACTTATCATAGAAAATTGCTTTAAAATTGCATCTTCCAAGTTCATTTTACCTTCTTCAACTAAATAATCATAAAGTCTCCAATCATCATTTGCAAACTTGTCTAAAATCTTTTCGAACACATCGTAAATTACTATTGTTCCATCAAAGTCAGATATGATCGTTAGTTTTTTCATTAGATTAATCAAGGCTTAAAGAATCTTATATCGATTACGTTAACTTATAAATAATAAATAATATTCCTTATAAACAATGAATCTTAAAAAATGGGAAAAAATAGATTCTAAGTTAATTTACTCTTCTGAATATTTCCAAGTATATCTAGATACTGTGATAATACCCAATTCAGAAAAAATTAATTATGATTGGTATTTAGCACCTGATTTCTGCATTATAATTCCGCATAGAAATAACAAATTCGTCATGATTGAAAATTATAGATATCCAGCGGATACCTTTTCTCTCGAATTTCCGGCAGGCCATATTGAGAAGGATGAAGATATTTATCAAGCTGCAAAAAGAGAACTTTTGGAGGAAACTGGATATGTTGCACAGGATTTGGATTATCTAGGTTGGTATTATGTATCATCTAGAAGCTTGCAAAAAGGTCATGTATTCTATTGCAGAGAATTGAAAAAAGAAAAGATAAATAGAGAAGTCTCTGAAATACAGAGAATCAAAATAGTTAGTTTAAAGTATTTAGAGAATGCGGTTGCTAAGAATATTATAAAGCATGCTGCAACGTTAGTTGCTTATGCCTTCTTTAAAAATAAGCTCAAGCATTAATGATATTTATTCATACGTTATTTTAAATTATGGTACTAAGAAAAATGGAAGAGTATTTGAATTCATTAAGGGAAAATGATAAGCATAAAGAAGTTTATTATAGAGGTAAGAAAATAAGATCTTTTTTGGAGCATCCTACACTTAATATAGCAGCAAAACATACAGCTAAATTATTCGAATTTCCTGATAGAGGGTATTATGATGAAACCATGAATGAAGAAATAAGCAAGTATTTTAAAGTTCCAAGGAATTCCGATGACCTTCTTAATAGACACACATTGATTTATAATAACACCGTTTTCTGCAAAGGAGTATTTAATATTTCTCAAGCAATTGGAAGCGATGCATTATTCTCTTTGATGATAGTTTCAAAGATAGTTGATAGAAAGCTTAATACTAATTATTACGAAAAAGTTCAAAATTACTATAAATACGTTGCTAAAAATGATTTAGCATTAGCTGTAGCTCAAACGGATGTTAAAGGTGATAGATCAAAAAGACCTAGTGAACAAGATGATCCTTATCTTTATTTGAAAGTATCTGAAGTTAAGAAAGATGGGATAGTTGTTAACGGTGCAAAAGCACATACAACACAATCAGCTGTTGCTGAAGAATTAATTGTTTTACCTACTAGGGCCATGAAAGAAGGTGAAGAATTATACTCAGTAGCATTTTCCATACCTACAAATACGAAGGGTTTAAAATTTATTATTCGGCCTATAGAAGAATTGGAAGGTAATACAAGCTCTATAATTAGTAAAGAAGATTACGAATTTGAAACCTTAACAATTTTTGAAAATGTTTTTGTTCCATGGGAAAGAGTATTTTTATTTAAAGAATACAATTTTTCTGGTTATCTAGCAAATTTATTTGCAACGTTTCACAGATTTACAGCAATCTCATACAGGTCTGCTCTTACAGATTTATATTTAGGTACTACTAGCTTACTTGCAAAGGCAAATGGAATTGAAAATGAGAAACATGTTAGAGATGATATATTAAACATAATTCTATACAAAGAAATAATGAGAATGAGTGCAATTGTTTCAGCCTTAAAAAATAATTATCAAGAGAATATTGCTATACCAAATCCAATTTACACTAACATAGGTAAGCTGTATTCCAATGAAAATTTTATTAAAGTTGTCGCATCACTTATAGATGTTGCAGGAGGAATTATAGCAACTTTGCCTTCTGAAGAAGATTTAAATAATGATGAATTAAAAGCGTATATGGAAAAGTTCCTAAAAGGTAAATATTCAGGTAAAGAGAGAATAAAATTATTAAAATTGGCCAAAGAACTTGCTTCTAGTAGCTTCACAGGATATTTATTAACGCTTATGTTGCATGCGGAAGGTTCAATGGAAGCAAGTAAGATTGGTTTAATAAGGGAGTATAATTTAAAAGATGTTGAAACATTTGTTGAAAATATTTTAAAATAATATTTAGTTATAAAATATTAATAATTTTAAAAAAATTTTTATAATTATATCTTAATTTAAAAATAAATTTTAAATATAAATAAATTTTTAGTTTACAAAATTCAAATAAACAATTGAATAGAAATTCATTCATATAACAAAATAACAATAGTCTAAAATTTAAATATTCTATTTCTTTAATAACAAGCTTAGAAGTGATAATAAGAGTTTCATTAATAAGGCTGAAGGAATTGACGTTAAATCAAGAGAAATTTCAAACAGAAATTAGAAAAATTTTTCAAAATGGATATATAAGTTACTGTGCGCAATAGGGAAATAAAGCATATTAAGAATTTTCCGTATTTAGCCGAACAAAATAAAAAATTAATCAGAAATTTTAACTGTATCATTGCAACTTTGAGATGTTTTCTCATACGTTCTTCATCAAATAACGTATTTTGTATTTGCAAGCCTTTCGCTGAATTCCCATAAATGTTTAGCAAGCTCAACATCATAGGAAACTGCTGATGACTTTTCCTCTCTTTTATCAAAGAAATACTTACCTGTTATATTTGCAACATCCTCTGAAGATGCTAAGTAAACTATAGTTTCAGCGCCCTTTTCAGGACTTCTCATGAAGAATGAAGCCAATATTGCTAAGGGCTTTATAGCTCCTGTTTTACTCCATAGACTTGTTCTAACCGCTCCAGGGTGCATGCAGTTTACAGTTACCCCTTTATCTTTAAGCTTTCTTGAAAGCTCATAAGTAAAGATCGTTAGAGCTAGTTTTGATTGCGCATAAGCCTTATATCCTTTGTACTTACCTTTGCAGAAAACACTATCGAAGTCGATTGTTTTAGCGCTAAAATGTCCATAGGAGCTTACGTTTATTATCCTCGATGGCCTACTCTCTATCAATTTGTTGAGAAGAAGATTAGTCAATAGGAAGGGCGCTAAGTAATTCAATGCAAACGCACTCTCAATTCCATCTTCAGTAAGAGTGCATTTGGGAAAATAGCTACCTGCGTTGTTGATAAGTACATCAAGTCTATTTAACTTTGAATTAACCTCTTCTGCTAGATTTCTAATCTGTTTTTGTGAAAGTAAATCAGCAACAAAAGGAATTATGTTTTCGTTTTTAGTTTTTTCTACTATTTCTTTAGCTGTTTTTTCACATTTTTCTTCAGTCCTGCAAACAATAGCAACAGTAGCTCCTAATTTTGCAAGTTCTATACTATTAGCTTTTCCTATGCCTGAACTTGCGCCTATAATTAGACATACTTTACCTTTCATACTACAGTAAAAGTGTTATGATAAAAAAAATTTAACAGAAAAATTTTCCTTTTTAGCTTGAATATAGCATTATCTCATAAAATTCTTCGCATATTGAAAGACAAAAGGCATAGATGTCTTTAAATTGTTTTATTTTAAGGAAGTTCGGTAAAGTGATTATTAAAGTTAATTTATAACTTACAAAAATTAAAAATATACTGAGTTTCGAGAATCTTTAATTCTTTAATTAATTTTTATCTTTAAATCATATGAAAATTTCATTCTTATCATCATTTAAAAAATTTTTAATAATATGGAAATAATAAAAAATTATAATAATTTGTTAAATGACTATCCTATTGGTACAGTAGATAGTAATCTTTCCTAAGACCTAGATTTATGTTTTTTATTTTATCTTATAAAAAAGGGTTGACCGAAAGTGAATTTAAATTTTTAATGGATTTATTTAAATATTTTCTTTAGTTAAGTATGATTTAAGCAAATGAAAATTAGATATTTCAAGGAATTAACAAAAGATGAAATATCTAGATTATTGCAGAGAAAATTTTACGAAGATGTTGATGTTGAAGAAAGAGTAAAATCTATTGTAGAATATGTAAGAACGAAAGGAGATGAAGCAATAATAAATCTAGAAAAAGAATACGATAAATGTGATTTAACCAAAGTAGGCTTCTATGTTCAAGAAGATGAGTTTAATCAAGTTGAAGAAGAAATTAGCAACGAATTAAGAGAAGCTTTGGATTTAGCGATTGACAATGTAAGTAATTTCCACTTATCACAATTGTCTCCAAACATTTACTTTATACAAAACGCATATGGAATTATAGCAGGAGAGAAATGGACTCCAATTGATTCAGTTGGATTATATGTTCCTAGAGGAAAAGGTACATTTCCTTCTGTTGCAATAATGTTAGCTGTGCCAGCAAAAATAGCTGGCGTTAAAAAGATTACTTTAGTAACTCCGCCCGATCCCAACGGCAATGTAGATCCCGCTGTGTTATATGTATGTAAAAAGTTGGATATAAAAAATGTACTTAGAATAGGTGGAGCTCAAGCAATCGCAGCATTAGCGTTTGGTACAGAAAGTGTTGAAAAAGTTAGTAAAGTTGTAGGGCCTGGAAGTAAGTACGTTAATGTAGCTAAAAAATTACTAGCAAAATATGTGGATATTGGAATTCTTGCTGGACCTAGTGAATCGGCGATAATAGCAGACAAAAATCAAAATCCAAAGAATGTAGCTTTAGATCTTATGAACGAAGCTGAACATGGCCCTGATTCAATCTCTTTACTATTAACTGATTCAAAGGAACTAGCAGATAAAGTTAACTTAGAAATTGAAAACTATTTAAGAGTCATTGAAGAACCAAGGAAAAGCTATATAATAGAAGTGCTTAACAATATAGGTGGAGCTATTATTTTTGAAAATTTAGAAGCTGCTATTGATTTTTGCAATGAATTTGCTCCAGAACACTTGGTTTTAGATGTTAATAATCCATTTAGTTTTCTTGATAAAATTAAGAACGCTGGTGAAATATTGATAGGCCCAAATACGCCTATTTCTGCAGCGAATTATATTGCAGGACCAAATTCTATATTGCCAACATCAGGTTTTGCAAAAAGCATGTCTGCTTTAAGTGTTAGAGATTTTCAAAAAAGATCTTCAATTATATATGTCACAAATGAAGGTTTGAATAAATATAAAAGACACATTGAATTGCTAGCTAAGTACGAAGGATTTTATGCACATGCTCTTTCAGCTTTAGATAGAGTAATTGTAGAGGATTTGAAATTCGATGATGAAGGTGTATATATATTGCATATAAATGAAAATGATATATCTTTAATAAGAAAGACTAGAGAATCTCAAATTATTGTAAATTTGAACAAAGGAGAAAGAGATTTAAACTTAAAAAAGAAGATTAACACTTCATTAAATTTCTTAAATCACATGATTGAAACAATATCATGGAGGTCGGGATTTAATATAAGTATCGATGTTTCTCTTGAAAACGCTTATAAATTAACGCATGTGATAGCTGAAGATTCGGGAATAACAATAGGAAGAGCTTTCTATGAATTATTGAAAAGAAATTATTTCAAAGGAATAAATGGAAATGGATTTGGAATAAGCGTTTTAGATGAAGCTAAAGCAGAAGTTATTGTTAGCTTTGAAGGAAGACCTTATCTTAAAATAAAACACTTAGCGAAGGAAAAATTTGAAAGGGTTGAAGATATGCTTACCGTTGACCTTCAGAACTTCCTAAGTGGATTTTCAAATGGAGCTAAATGCACATTACATGTTAATATAAAAGAAGGAGAAGACCCTCATCATATATGGGAGTCTGTGTTTAGAGCGCTAGGTGAAGCATTGAAAATGTGTTTCGAAAGGAATGAATTTAGAAAAGGAACGACAGTTGGTGTTAAAGGTATATAATTTAAAAATATTTAAATACTACCTGATAAAAATTAATATCCAATGGCAGGTGATATAGTTCATAATAAAGAGAACAAGGAATAAAAATAACCTATTCTATTCCATTCTAAGAATCCGAGTTATCAGAAATTTTACATTAAAAGGAGTTGGTAAAAATGTCTAAGATAAAGCTAGCAATTCCTAAGGGATCTTTGGAAAAGGCAACATATGAATTTCTTGAAAAAGCCATGTTCAATATTTATGGAAAAGAAAGAAGTTATAGACCAATTACTAACGATCCTGATTTATCATTGAAGATATTGAGACCTCAGGAAATTCCTATCTATGTAGCAGAAGGTTTATATGATATAGGCATCACAGGCTTAGATTGGGTTCAAGAAACGAGTGCTAATGTAAAAGCATTGTTAAATCTTGAATATGGCAATGTAAGTCTAGTGATAGCTGTACCTAAATTTATAAATGTTAGCTCTTTTAACGAATTTATTTATCAACAGTTTAATTCGAATAAAATAACTAGAATTTCAACAGAATATCCATATCTAGTTTCCAAATTTATTTCTTCACTACCAAATTACAAAAAATTGTTTGGTAACAAAAAGCCAAAAATTATAACGCCTTGGTGGAACATAGGTGATAATGATTTAGTTCACATTTATCTTTCTTTTGGAGCGACTGAAGCGAAGCCCCCTGAAGAAGCTGATGCAATTGCTGACATAACTGAAACTGGAACAACCTTGGAACAAAATGGATTAAAACCAATAGATATTATTCTTAAATCTTCCGCAACATTAATAGCTAATAAAGATTCTTTAAACAATTCAGAAAAAAAGGAGAAAATATTCGATATCGTAGCACAATTTAAAGGAGTTATAGAAAGTAAGAAAAAGTTTCATGTCTTTATGAATGTAAAAGAAGAAAATTTAGATGAACTCTTAAGAGTGCTTCCTGCATTAAAGGCCCCAACAATAAGTCCTCTTTCAAAAAAAGGATGGTATGCAATAAACACAGTAATTGATAGGAATGATTATCTAAAGATATTGCCTAAGTTAAGAAAGTTAGCTCAAGGTTTAATTCTGCATGAATCACAGCTTATCATGCCTCTTGAAGAAATAGAAAGTTAAAATGGAAATTGCAATCTTAGATTACGGAGCTAGCAATATATATAGTTTAATATGCGCTTTTAAAAGATTAAATGTTAGTGTCAATGTAGCTTCTAATGAAATAAAATTAACTAATTATAACGCTATAGTTTTACCGGGCGTTGGAAATTTTATAAAGGCGTCTTCAATCATTAATCAAATAAAAGATGAACTTTTGAAAGTAGTGAATGAAGGTATACCTGTTTTAGGAATATGTTTAGGTCTTCAAATTTTATTTGAGAAAAGCGAAGAAGGTGATGGTCAAGGATTGGGCATACTTAAAGGCAAAGTTGTAAGATTTCCTAAAAATGTTAAAGCTCCACATATGGGTTGGAACATAATTTATCCAAATGGCGAAACTATCCTTTTATCAAATATTGAAAGTAAAATTTGGGCATATTTCGCTCATTCATATTATCCTTTACCTGAAAATAGTGAAATTATAAAAGGCATAACTCACTATGGCATTATGTTTCCTTCAGTTATTGAAAAAGAAAATTTATTCGGAACTCAATTTCACCCAGAAAAATCAGGCATAATAGGTAGAAAAATACTTGAAAATTTCCTCTACTTTATAAAGAGATAAGATGGAAATCTGGGCTTCTATTGATCTACTGAACGGTAAAGTTGTTAGGTTGATTAGGGGAGACCCTTCTAATTCAATAGTTTATAGCAATAATCCTGTAAAAACAGCGATAAGCTTTCAAAATTCTGGAATTCACGGTTTACACATTGTAGACTTAGACAATATATTCAACAAAAAAAGCAACTTCGAAATTATTAAAAAAATTGCGAAAAACGTTCAAATTCCTATTCAAGTAGGTGGCGGAATTAGAAATATAGAGTATATGAATAAGGTTTTAGAATATGCGGACAGAGTCGTATTAAGTTCAATCGTATTTGAAAACAAAAATATTGGCAAAGAATTGTCTTTAAATAATTTTGACAGAGTAGTAATTGCTTTAGATCATTCAAACGGCATTATAAAGATTAAAGGTTGGAAAGAACTTACAAACTTAAAATTAGAATATATTATCGAAAAGCTATTTAATTTAGGATTCAAAAATTTTATATCCACTAATATTGAACATGATGGAACATTGAATGGTTTTGATGAAAGCTATTATAAGAACATTAAAAAAGAAATTATAAACCATGTTTACGTAGCAGGAGGCATAAGGTCGATCGATGATCTGATTAAAATAAAATCGCTTGGCTTTAAGGGAGCAATAATAGGAAGAGCAATATATGAAAACAGGATATCGAAAGAAGAACTTTCTGTTTTATAAACATGAGCTTATATAAAAGAGTAATTCCTTGTTTGGATGTTGATAAAGGAAGGGTTGTAAAAGGGAAAAGATTTGGAGATATTAGAGATGTTGGTGATCCTTTAGAAATGGCTTTAAAATATAGGGATGAAGGAGCAGATGAACTCATCTTTTTGGATATAACAGCTACTGTTGAAAGAAGAGAAACTATTATTAATGTAGTTAGAAAAATAGGCGAGAACATTGACATACCTTTTACAGTTGGAGGTGGAATAAAAAGTATTCAAGATGTACATATGATTCTTAGAAGCGGTGCTGATAAAATATCAATTAATACCGCAGCAGTAGAAAATCCTAAGATTATATCTACGTTAGCTGATATTTATGGTAGTCAATGTGTTGTGATAGCTATAGATGCTAAAAAGACGTTGAAAACAAAATCTGGATATGAAGTATATACTTATGCAGGTAAAAATCCTACAGGAATTGACGTTTTAGAATGGGCTAAAAAAGTTGAGCTTCTTGGTGCAGGTGAAATATTACTAACCTCTATAGATAAGGATGGAACAAAAGAAGGTTATGATTTAAACTTAATTAAAATGATTACTGCTAATGCTAACATTCCTGTTATAGCAAGTGGTGGAGCTGGTAAACTAAATGATTTTTATCTAGTCTTAAAGCATGCTAATGCTGATGCAGTTCTTGCTGCTTCAATATTTCATTATAATGAAATCTCGATACTTGAAGTTAAAAAGTATTTATTTGAGAAGGGAATTAATGTAAGATTACCATGATTGAAGAAATAAAATTAGAAAATTTAGATTTTCAAAAAGAAAATGGATTAATTCCTGTAGTTGTTCAAGATTATGCTACAAAAGAAATTTTAATGCTTGCTTATACTAATAAAGAAGCATTGGAAAAAACCATTGAAACGGGCTTAGCGCATTTCTGGAGTCGTTCAAGAAAATCATTATGGCTTAAAGGAGAAACTTCTGGAAATTATCAAAGAATTATAGAGATTAGAGTTGATTGCGACAACGATGCATTAATTTACTTAGTAGAATCTAAAGGTCCAGCATGCCATACAGGTAATAGATCATGTTTTTTTAAAACTTTAAAAGCTAATAATTAAAAAGATTAATTTTTAATTACATAAAAAGATTTATTGTTTTTTAATACATAATAAATATTATATTTCTTCAAATACTAACTTTCTATTTAAGAAAATTATAATTTTTCAAAAGATTCTTATTACAAACTATTAAATACTTTGCATAAGCTAGGAATTACAGGTTTAATTCTATTATTTCTTACAGTATTATTTATGGCTGGTTCGGTTTTTGCTTAACTATAGTAAATTTCATAAATTCTATTAATTGCTTCGCTTTGCTCTATTTCTTGTATAAATTAATTAAAATTTATAATCTTTCCAATGTCTGCATTGCCAGTTAAATATTTTGAATCGTTTTAATCTTTAAAAACTGATAAACTCAGCAATTCTAAAAAAGAATTCATATCTTATTATGTTGAAACACGTTAAATATTCGATAAAATAAACTCTGCAATTGTTCTTTTATAATTCTCTCTATCTTCCTACATTGTAATGTGAGAACAATTTTTAAAGATGACTAGCTTTGAGTTTTTAATTCGTTTATGAACTTCTTCAGCTACTTTTGGAGTTACTTCGTCATATTCACCTACAGTTATAAGCGTAGGAATCTGAATTATACTTATCTTATCAGTTATATCCCAATCTTTTATTACACCAGTTATTGTGAATTCATTTGGTCCATTCAAAATTTTATAGACATTTCTTTGTTCAGCATATTTAAGTGATATTAGAACTTCATCAGGATATTTATCTAATCTTAAGAGATGTCTTCTATAAAACTCTTCAACTGCCTTTTGGTATTCAGGATTATCAAACTCATTATTTAAGATGAGATTTTTATATTTTTCTGGCAATTCATTTATCAATCTGTGCATTTCTTGGACTGTTAATGGAACGCTGGCTAATCCTCCAGAAATTATTAATCCTTTAAGATATTTTTGGTATTTTGTAGCATAAGCTAAAGCTAAAAATCCACCATAAGAAGAACCATAAAGAAATATTTTTTCATCATCATTGAATAATTTCCTTCTTACTCTTTCAACATCTTCTACAACATAATCAATCGTTACATTACTTAAATCAATTGGCATTTCATCAGATCTTCCACATCCTGGTTGGTCGTAAAAAAATACTTGTATGCCCCAATTAGCTAGATCTTTTAAAGGTAATAGATAATCATGTGATGCACCACGACCACCATGGAGAGTTAAAAGCTTAGCCTTAATAACATCTGGTTCTATTACCTTATAGTATACTTTTATGCCTATATCTAATATCCTTCGTATTCTTTCATCTTTTAAACTATTAAAAAATAATGTTTATATATATTTATCATAAATAACTAAGTAAATTCTCTTCTTAACTTAATCATATAGACTTCAAGATAAAATTTTCCTTTAGGCCATCTTAGCTTAAATAACTTGACATGGTAAGAAGTTTATATTTCAAAGTTTTTGAATCAAAAATAATCCTGTATATAAAGTTTTAAATTTATTTTGAAGAAAATATAAAAGCGCTAAATCAAAAATTTAATTAATCCATTGTATCCGTCAACTATTACTACAACTCCATCTTTAAAATAATTATATTTTTCATAATCACATTTCACTAAAGGTATGTTAGCAATAGCGCATCCAGAAGCTGTTATTAGGTCTGAATTTTTGCAAATAATAGCCTTAGGAAAAGTGTTGTTTATTTTTAATGAATATAATTTATAAGCTCCTACACTACTACCAATAGCATTAGGATATACCAATATTTTTCCAGCTATGCTTCTTCCATTTAATGGATGGCTAGAATCATTAATAATACCTTCGTCGGTAATAGTTAATAAATTAATAGATTTGGTGCTTAAGAGTAATTCTCCTTCAGCAATACCTTTTACAATTGGTTTACAACTTATATGCATTCTTCGTTCACAATCTCTTTCATACTCTTAAGACTTACATTTACTTTATTCCAATTTCTTAAGTAATACGCTGCTTTGACACTATTTGTTATTACCGAATCGGTTTCGTTTCTGTTTACTAAAGGTGTTAAGCAAGAACAGGAATCACAGTATATCTCTGCATTCGCTCTTTCTAGATTATCAATGTATCCTTTCTTTTTAGCTTTATTATAGACCTCTCTTGCGCAGAATATTATGCATCTTTTTTTGAACTTTCTATTTCCTTTATTTATTAAACTATTAAGAATTTCAACTTCTTTAATTCCAAGTTGAGGGCTGCCAAATACTATTAAATCTCCTTTATCAGCGTTAGTAATTTCATCCTTCATTCTTTTTGCGTCTTCTTGAGTAAAATCGAAGTTTTCTACATAATTATCTTTTTTATTAATTGTAAACATTCCTGTGGAGCCAGAAGTTCCTAAAGCTGCACACAATGGCTTTATATTAAAATCATTTAGATCAATACCACTTTCAAAAGAAAAATTAATCGACATTTCGTTAATTTTTCCAGCAAAATATCCTAATAGAGCAAAATCCAGCTCCGATTTAATCTGATGTTTAACATTTATATTTATTTTAGGCACACGATTTTCTTCCAATCTTAATCCTGAGTAAATACTTTTACCTGTTATCGCACTAGCTAATGCACTAAGTGCACTTTCCTTATTCGTTTTTAGTTCCAATATAGAATTTGAATATATAGCAGCATTACTCTCTGCCAAGCTTACATTTGTTCCTTTTTTAGGTAATTGATATACTTCATAGGGTATACATGTAAAAGAATTCTCTATACCCATTTTTCTATAAGCGTTTATTATTCTTTGTTGTTTTTTGATAAATTCGCTTTTTAAATTTCTAGGCTTATTTGGATCATAACCCATAGGGTTTAATGTTGTTTTAACTTTAACTTTTGCGTCTTTTTTACTCAGGTCTTCTAAAAACTTCAATCCTGCATCTCCTATAGTATTATAATTAACGCCTGCAACATGAGACCACTCAATAGGGATTAATCTATCTGCTTCTGTAGATTCTCCAATTGCAACCAAAATTTTATATGCTATCGCTATTGCATCTCCATATTTGCCTTCTAAGGCTTCCTCTTCATCTTTTGTAAGAAACACACTAATATTTAATTTTCAAAGCTAAAAAATATAATATTTTTAATGCACTTAGTTATTTTAATTCTAATTGCTGATCCAAATATTTCCTAGATTAAATTTTTCTGTATCTAAAGACCAAATATCTTCAGGTACATAATAAATGTATTACCAGTGTTATGTGCAAACTCTCTAAAGCAGCAACATACAAAACTTTTAGCCATTTCCCAACTCTAATATGGATAATAAAAAATAATTATGAAGAAAAATTTATCATAATTCAGATGAAACAAAAAATTCCGAAAAAATGTAGTAATTCATATATCTTTTTGAAAATAATAGGATGATAAACGAACAAAATTATGGAAAATTATTAGTGCATTAAATAACAAAGAATGTTCTTAAAAGCTAAAGATGTTTACTTATATTTGAAAGACTCGCACTTTAGGTCAGGGATGAAGTCAGTTATTCAATTATCGTAAAATTTGAGAAAGCTCTAGTAAACGGAGATTTTGCATGAAATTACGGTTATGCAAATATGTATTATGAGCATTATCAACAAATCAATTAATTTATTATACAATTTTTGCAAATAAAATAATTAAATATAAATTAACGATGATAACATTCGTAAAGAAAGATATATGGAATTATTTAATACTTCAGTATTTGCAGGAATTAGTAAAAAAGTTTGAAGACAAATTAATAGGATTTGTAGCTTTAGATGAGCAAGAACAGAATGTTTATGAAAGTAATGTATTAATCGTTCTTAAAGAGATTAATACTGAATATATAAAGGAAATATTAAGAATTAAAAGAGAAGTTGAAAAGAAATTTGAAGATAAAGCTGTTATAAGTCCTTACATAGCTACTGAAGAAGAGAAAGATGTCATTGAAACGTTTTTAAAAAGTCAACCTGAGCATGAAGAAAACAGTAAATTAGCTTTGGAAAACTTTGAATCAGAAATAAAAAAATTGCCTTTTATTTTAGAAGTTATTATACCTACTGAAAGAATTTATGAAAGTAATGTATTAATCGTTCTTAAAGAGATTAATACTGAATATATAAAGGAAATATTAAGAATTAAAAGAGAAGTTGAAAAGAAATTTGAAGATAAAGCTGTTATAAGTCCTTACATAGCTACTGAAGAAGAGAAAGATGTCATTGAAACGTTCAAAAGAAATATTAAAGGAGGCTGAAAAAGATTTGGAGATAGGATGCTTCAACAAAGCAACTTCAGCTTCATATTTCTCAAGCAGAATGGCAGCTGAGACATTCTTGAAAAGTTTTAATGAACAAATACCTAGAAGAGATGATAAACTCGCTAATTCTATTGCAAATAAAGGATTAAAAATTGAAGCGGAATTATTAAGCTTACTATATATACTAAGAAAGAGAGCTGATTATGGAGAAGGAGTTTCTGAAGAAGAAGCTAAAAATGCCGTAGAAATTGCAAAGAAAATAGTTCATAAAATAGAAAAAATCTTGTCTTAGTTGTTCATAGAATAATCACTTATTTAATTATTTATATTTTTTAAAAATAATTATAATATGAATGTACAATAAAGCTTATAATCAAAATTTTTAAGAATCGTTGATACTATATTGTTTCATATTTTTCCTATCTTGTTCAATGTATATCTTTAAATGTAAGATATTAAATCTATATTAAAATATGTCATTAAAAGATGTTTATAAATTTAATCCTATTCAACCATTAACAAAATTATAGTTATAATAAGAATTTATCCAATATATAGTTAAATTAGAAATATATTCTTTTGTGTTATAATTCATTGGATATTGACTTATATAAAATGCATTGTATATATTGCTTCCATTCAATTGAATCTTAGAACCTGCTGACGTATAAGCATACACATTATTAAATTGAACATAGTTGAATTCAGGTAACTGATCAATATTACATAGAGAGGAATTACTGCAATATAAAGGTGTCTCTAACATTGATAGTACATTGCTTAGATAATTTGATAGTGGAATATTTATATTCTCAGCAGCTACATATGTAGTGAAAGCATCCACGTCTTCTATTTCAAAGTACCAAGTTTGTTCACCATTTGCATAACTTGATGGCCATATTTCGATAAAAAGATTATGATTATTTGGCACTGTAACGATTTTGCCACTTGAAATGTAATAATAAGCTGGAGATGGATATATTTCATAAAATAACTTATTTTGCCTAGTAAAATTATCCCAAGAATATCCTGTTTGTACTACATAAGTTGAATTATTATAGTATCCCTCTAAGCCTAACCAGACCCCTGCTCCAGCTTGATTTACATGACCTCCTTCGGGAATCTGTGGTGGCTGCGAAAAGTTGGTTGTAATCGTATTCATTTGTGCTATAACATAGGAATTTGAATTATTTCGCCATTCATATCCTGCAAGATTTACGCTTGCTGTGCCGAATTTTGTAATTTCTATCTTTAAATTTTTGATCTTAAATATGCCGTGATTCGTAAAAGTTATTGAATTCATGATGTAGAAATAATTTGTTTCATTAATTATGTAAACAAAAGTAAGTCCATAAACATTCTCCTTGTGGTCATTAAAACCTTGAATAGTTGTTGTATTATCGGGGTTATTGTTTATGTAATTTGCAGCTTGATTTATTAAAGAATTATTTGTTATATCTAAACGCGCAATTATTTCCCATAATATATTATATAAAAAAGAATTTCTTGTTAAGTTCATTCCCAAACCTAAAAAGGGATGACTATGAGAATTTTCATTATTGTTTACAGATAAAGCGGATGATCCAGTATTCTTAACATAAAGATATATCCCGCCAATAATTAAAATCGATACAATCAATATAGTATAAAAAATTTTTATCCTAAGCACATAATATAGAATAAAGCTTAATTATATAAATTCTCTATGTAAAAAACAACAGTACTAATTTGAATTTAATAAGACTTCATTTATACACTGAACGTATATAACAATTTAGTGATAAATCTCTTAAATTACTTTTTAAATAATTGTTTAGATTAACATATCTTCAATCTTTATTGGTTTTCCCAATCTTGATGATTCCAACGCCGCTTCACAAATAGCTAATGCTCTTATTCCGTCCTCAGCATTCGGCTTTGGTTCCTTTCCTTCAAGAATTGAATTAACGAAGTTGCTTAATTCCAATTTTAATGGTTCTTGATATTCTATAAAAGGTTGAAATATTCCCTTATTGTTTTCTATTGTCAATTCCTGTGTAATATATTCAATGTTTATTAGTCCCTCAGTACCTGTGATTATTAGTCTTCTTATCTTTCGAGGTGTAAGCCAATTTGTTTCAATGAAAGCACTTTTGTTCTTATTAAATTTTATCATAATATTTGCATAATCTTCATATATGAATTCTATCTTCCCAGTTATAGCGTACACATCTTCAATTTTATCTTCAAAAAGCATCAATATTACATCAATATCATGAATTCCTAAATCTTTTATTACACCAATATCTTTGACTCTTTGAGATCTTCTACTTACCCTTCTTGCATGAGCTAAAATAACTTCTCCTATTTTACCTTCATTTATTATTTTTTTTGCTTCAATTACAGCAGGATTGAATCTTTCAATAAAGCCAACAGATAAATAAACTCCTTTCTTTCTTGCAGAATTGGCCAAAGTCTTTGCTTCTTCTATGTTCTTAGTTAATGGTTTTTCAACAAGAACATGTTTTCCTGCTTCAATGGCCTTTAACGCTATCTCTGCATGTGTATCTGTAGGTGTGCATATTGAAACAGCCTCTATTTCTTTTATTTTTAAGACCTCTTCATAATCGGTATACCATTTAACGTTAAATTTTTCACCTACTTCTTTCGCTATAGCTTTGTTTGAATCTACTATAGCTAATAGGCTAGCATTTTCTAAATCTTTATAAACTCTTACATGATTCCTACCCCATGTACCGGTTCCAATTACAGCAACGCCTAGCTTTTGCATTATACTATTTTAATCTTCAATTATATTATAGTTATTTAACTAATTTAAGAAAATATGATAAACAAAGCATAGTTTAAAAAGCCATTTTATTTTAAATGTATTCTTAACCATAAAAATTAAATTATTTACTTTCTCCTTCTTATTAATAGAACAGCAGCCAGTATTACAATCACAATGAACACTGCAGCCACAATATATTCCAATGTATATGAAGAAGGCTGAGGTGATGAAGGAATCGCTTTAAACGTTGCTACTATTGTTCCAGCTGAATTGATTATCGCATTTGTTGCTGCTGATGATGAATTTGTGAAAGCTATGCTGGAGTTTGTTTCCCATCCCACAAATTCATACCCTGAAGCAGGAATCGCGGTTATGCTGACATTTGATCCAGCGTTGTACCATGAGGTTCCAGATGGGATAGTGCTACCTCCGGCATTTGACTCAATAGTTACTATGTACTGCTTAACGTAAGAAACGTTGAAAGATGTCGTCGCAGGCACGCTGATTGTACCCGAGGAAGTTGGAGCCACGTACCTAGTACCATTGCCCATAGCTATTATTGAAGTTGCATTCCATGTATAGTTACCTGCAGGCACTCCCGTGAACGTTATGTTGCTAGTAGTTGATGTTTTGGTTACACCATTAAATGTAACTGACCATTGTGTCCCTGGAGGAAGTCCTGTTTCTGTGAAAGTTACGGAGTATGTCTGCTGGGAGAAGGCGATGGCTACCGTGACGTTCGAGGTGCTGACCGTTACAGAGCCTTTGCTTGGAGAGGCCAAATAACCGGTGGGAGGAATTACAGTGTAAGAGTAAGTACCTGCAGGCTCATTAAACACCAAAGTTTGATTCGTTGATGTCTTAGTTGTGCCGTTTAATGTAACTGACCATTGTGTCCCTGGAGGAAGTCCTGTTTCTGTGAAAGTTACGGAGTATGTCTGCTGGGAGAAGGCGATGGCTACCGTGACGTTCGAGGTGCTGACCGTTACAGAGCCTTTGCTTGGAGAGGCCAAATAACCGGTGGGAGGAATTACAGTGTAAGAGTAAGTACCTGCAGGCTCATTAAACACCAAAGTTTGATTCGTTGATGTCTTAGTTGTGCCGTTTAATGTAACTGACCATTGTGTCCCTGGAGGAAGTCCTGTTTCTGCGAAAGTTATTGTATAGTTCTGATAGGGCGTTGCATTAATAGAAATATTATACGTACCCATGGGCTTCACATTAATAGTTATGTTTTTTGCAACCCCATTAAGCAGGTAAGAGAGAGTGTAATTTCCAGGTTTCAAAAATACTCTAAAATGACCTTCATATGTGTTGATGGGTTGTCCATTAATCGTTATGTTCAAATTATTGACATTAGTATATCCATTTATGGTTCCTGGAAGGGATTGCAATGAAAAACCTTTAATCTCTTCTAGACCAGCACCATATGTAGCAACAAATAAAGTATCATTTACGAATTCTAAATCATCTACTTGACCAGAATATAGATTGTAACTTATATCTTTCCAATTCTTACCCAAATCGGTCGAAAGATATATTCCGTAATTAGTTATTGCTATTAACGGATATCCAGTAACATTCAAGAAAAAGAATTGAACAGGAATAAGAAAGTAACCATTATCTCCGACAAAAAGATCACTTATACCTGAATTTACTTCTGTGAAATTCTCACCTTTGTCGTAGCTAACATACAGACTTGCCTGCATACCTCCAGCAGCTGCTGCAATTATACTGTTATTTCCCGGATCTACTGATACAGAATACACAAAACCTGAAATGCCTTTAGAAGCAACCCAGCTTGTACCATTGAACACGTAAATTCCATTTGTTGTTCCAACTATAATATAATTATTACTTATGTATTGAATGGCTGTAATATCTTTCGGCGAATTATTCACTATTGACCAATTTAATCCGTAATTGGTACTATAATAAATTCCCGACTCCGTTCCTATTATAACATCTTTTCCATTTGAGGAGTTAACGGCAAATAGCTTATTTCCTGTGATATAGGATGGCGAATAGACATTAGGAACCTCAAAAAATGTTAAACCACCATTATCCGATACACGTAATGGAGCAGAGTACCCACGATCGAAAGAGTATACCCATGAACTGTTATATGGATTTATGAATACGAGAGCATTTTCAGGACCTGCAGGCACAGGAAACCAGCTTTCACCTTGATCATATGACATATATGTACCAAGATCCTGCATGGAAAGTAACATTCTAGTTCCATTTTGGCTTATTGTTATAGCATCTGATAACTCATCGATTAAGTTTCCATTTATTGGATACCAAGAGATTCCCTTATTATTTGATTCATATATACCTTGGTCAGACCCAGCTAACAAAATTGAATCGTTTGAAGGATCAACATAAATACCCATGTTATCAACTGACAAAAAGCCCTGATAAAAGGTACTGCCACCATCGAACGAATAATAATCCGGGTAGCCAACAGCCCACACTACACTTCTATTTAAAGGATCAAAAACAACTGTTTTTGCAGTTAGCGCGGTAACTGGTGAAAATGTTTTTCCTCCATCATCAGAGTAGAATGTTGATACACTCGCTCCTATCGTAACATATACAATCGATGAATTAAAGGGAGACGCTCTGACCGTATATGGAAAATAACCGTTAAAATAGTAAATAATAGTCCAGTTAATCCCAAGGTTTGTCGATTTCATTAATGTTAGGTTATTTAATAATGCATATATTGTATTGCCTGAAACAGATATAGAGTTGACCTCAACATTTGTTGGTTGTATAAGTTGCCAGCTATTGCCTGAGTTATCACTCTCTATTATCCCCTGATCGCTACCAGCAAAAAGTTTTCCATTTGAATATGAAAAATCTATAGCGTCTCCATAGCTAGAAACTTTGTTCCAATAGCCTCCCCCGTCAATTGTTTTATAAATACCAGCTTTTCCAATCCCTGCTATAAGTTCGTTAGGATTTGACTCATTAATATAAAGCCCAGTAACTGTACCGTACGGTAATCCGAAATCTATGGGGAACCAAGTCCTCCCACCATCAACTGTTTTAAATATCCCCCCATCACCTATTGGTCCTGACATTCCAGGTCCAACGCTGGAAGCAGCGTACATTATATTCGGATCAGAAGAATCGATCGCAAACAAGCCTATATGCGCAGAATACTGTGCAATTTGATAATTAAGAAACTGAAGAGTAATATTATGTGGCCCTAACGGGATCCATGGATAATTATTATTTGTTTCTATCACGCCTTTTTCTAACGTAATATTAATAACCTGATTTGATGAATTAACATCTATAACATCATAGTAATCCATATAATATGGATTCTGGGCATAAACAACGTATTCTCCGTAAATAGCATTGTCCATATGAAATGTTCCATTGTTTAAAGGCAGAGCGATTTGGTACATATCTCTTCCACATAAACACTGGTCTATTGTGAACCATGTGTCTTTTGGTTTTATGTTAAAAGTAACATTACCTGTCATTGCATGTCGAAGATCCGTGGTAGATATTGGGCCGAATTGATCTAAAAATGGACCTGCAATAAGGATCGTTCCATTGAAATATCCTAAACCCATAGCCCCTAGACTACCATAATTAGATAACAATGGAATAGAAGATATAGAGAATATCTCTGTTAAATTGTAGGTGTTAATATTGAATAATTCTAAAGTAAAGTTTCCAGAATTTACGCCAGCTATCATCACATCTGTAGAATTAAAATTACATATCATGGCACTTTCAACTGGATTCTGAACATTTTCTAATGTTAATTTTGATGGATCAAATACATAAGTAGAGCCAGCAGCTATTATGAAAATATTATCGATTCCTATTAAACCTGAATTCGGGTTAACAAGGGAAATTCCATTAAAATATTGAGAAACATTTGTCACGCTTCCATTTTGATCAATTAATGCTGCTAGAGTTCGTCCTTGATTATTTGCTAAAAATAAAAATTTTCCGTCTGCATATGCCATTGAAGCCCATTGACCTGTTCCGGTAAAGCCTAAGGGGTTCGTTAATATTTTAGTTATCACATTGTTATGTATTAAAACAATGTTACATTCAGTTAAATTATAATTATCCTCTGCCAAAGCTAATGTACCATTACCATAAGCACCAGTTAGCCAAAACTGATTATTTCCGTTAACAGTCCAGTTTGATGGGAGAATATTGCTAACATCGATTAAGCTACCGTTATTAATGAACATTTCCCAGAGAGATAAACCTCCTCCCCCATTGAAATAAAATCCGCTGCTAAGTATATATATTGTATTATTAGCTAAAATATTGTACCCATTTGCAAAGGCATCGGAATACAAAACTGGAGTAACCCTTATTGGAACTTGAAGATTGGGGGATTTAAATAATATAAAATAATTGCCAACCACATAAAATCCGTTTACAGTAGGAATTACTTTGCGAACTAAAGAATTATAACTGGGATAATAAAAAATATTCTTTATCCCGTAACTAGAAAAGTTATTATAGCTTATTTTCGATGATATTGTGTTAGACCAGGTACCTGATATTCCGCTTAATGTGATTAAACACAACAGCATAATTGAAAAGGCTACCCTCTTCACTACACCGCCTCTTCTACCCATTTTCTTCACTATTGCTACCCTAAAATAAGCTTCTATATATTTATATTTTATAAGTTATGGGGCGGCTCCATTATCTACGTGAGCTGGATTTAATACTGACTCTTACAGGCTGAAGAGAATATATATTCATTTAGTTCTTGAAGGCTTATGCTAACTACATTATGATTCCCTAATATTCTTCTCACTAATGTTAAGTAGCTGCTTTTTCCATTTGCCCCTGTTCCTATAAGCATGAATGCTTTATGCATAGTATAGGCCTGCAATAAGCAATATCCTATTATTTCGAAAAGTAATAACCAATCATCACTTGCCCATTGCTTAAATATTTCTACTGTCTTAGGAATCTTACTTTCAATTATTTTCTTCTCTTTTTCTATATCTACAGCTTCTATCTCTAGAAGACCTTTTAGTAAATTTACATTTAGATCATGAGGAATATTCCATAGCGTAAAAGGAACATTGTCTCCTAGATTTTGTTTAAGCAAAAACTCGCTGAGTTAAATCCAGAAAACAATAGATTCCAATCAAGAAGTGCATTGCTGAATCCTATAACTTCATTATTATCTTCCTCAACATAATCATGATTTTCTCTCTCAATGAAATCAATTATTTCACTTTTCAATCTAATGCTCAAAAAAGTTCAATAGGGGTTTAACTTGGTTTCCTGATTCATCTTTCTCTATCTTTATCTTAGGCTTAATAATTCGACTTTCAGCTAGTTCATAGAACTTTTTTTGAACAATATCTTCCAGTTCTTCTTTCTTAACTTCTATCCAACTTTTACGGTTTTTATCTAGCCTATAACCCCTAGATAGGATTTATTGTCGCCTCGCTTTAGGAAGAAGTTCTATGCAAGTTATATTTCACATTCATTTTCATATTCTTCCTAGCTGGGAAAAGAGCTATCCTGAAGAATTTAATGATTTCAAGAGTAGGAGCTTGCAAAGTAAAACATACTATGAAAACTTGAAAAGCAACATTATCTCAAACTTAAAAATGATAATTAATAACAATTCTTAATTAACAAATTTATATTTGTAATATATTAATAAATTATGTTATTTCTTCTATGGTTTAAGGTATCTCAACCAATACAATTCACTCAAAAACAATTGATGGAAATTTGGAAAAAGGAAGCAGAGGCGACTCTTTCAGCTGTTAAAGTAGCTGACCTCCTCACTGCTCTAGAAGGTAGAGGGTTTTCCTTTTAGAGTAGCTCATTATTTCCAGCATTGATTCGGAGCTACATCTCGCGTTTGCTGGACATTAGAAGAATCAGAGCTTCCCCCACATTATCTGGTTTAAATGTTCTTGTGGTTATGAAAATGATAGAGATGTAATAGCAATAGAAAACTTAAATGGGAGGGGTTCTCTGAGCCTCTCGACTGCTCCTCATATGCGATATGTAGCTCCGAATCAATTGAGGGGAACTCTCGCCATTTAAGGCGGGGAGAAGTCAGGAATTAATGAAGAAGTTATCTTAAGGGTTATAATAAGATAATTATTTTTTATCTCCTTCACATACGCAGTGGTCTTCTTGGCAAATGCCTGCCACTTAAGCCTTTAAACCTCTCTTCATTCCAAACATTTCCTCTTTCATGATACCCGTATTCTTCCCAATATCCATCCTCGTAATCTTTCAAAAAGGTAATTCCGCATAACCACTTTGCACTTTTCCAACCATATAGATGTGGAATGAATGGTCTTAAAGGAAAACC
>Ga0208314_100182_pt1 | contig 27774 bp, 26 predicted proteins | sample OSPB_Mat_host_9__FD_187144 | JGI IMG/M metagenome (GOLD analysis project Ga0208314, IMG submission 187144) | Extremophilic microbial mat communities from Yellowstone National Park, USA - OSPB_Mat_host_9_15 (SPAdes) (version 3) | ecosystem: Environmental > Aquatic > Thermal springs > Hot (42-90C)...
TACAGATGGAGCTACTTCCACAGATTATTTCACAATGATGATAGTTAGGTCATATCCACCAAATGGAGTAATGCCTTCAATTTATATTGGTTAAAAATATGAATAATAATAATTTTCTATGGTCCGGGTAGCCTAGTGGTAAGGCGTCGGGCTGTGGACCCGAAGATCGCGGGTTCAAATCCCGCCCCGGACCCTAATGAGTTTCCCAACCAACAGTTTTTTCAAATCCTAAACTTTTCTTAATATAATTCTCTAATCCCAATTTTTCTTTATTTGTTATTTTACATAAATTATGAGCCATTTTTAATCCTCTTGGATAAGATCTTTGATCATAAATAACCTCTTTTATTATTTCTTTAAATTTTTCTTTTCCAATTTTTTCCATTCCTTCTAATCTATATATATGATCATTATATCTAGCTCTAAAATATACTATATATATTTTTTTATTACAGAAAGAACAGTTTGGAATTTTTAAACCTAAAAATTCTTTTAATTGTTTTTCCCTAATATCTGTATAAAATATTTCTGATGGAAAAATTTTCATCAATGTTAATAAATCAGATCTACCGGTTTTTATTATATCTAAATTTAATATTCTTTTTGCAACTGCCAACAAATTCCCATTATTTATTAAATATTCGAAATTTTCTAAAAATTCTTTCCTCCTATTTTCTATATCCTCATTATAAAAATTATCTAAAAACTTTAAATATAATATGGAATCAGATATTATTGATCCATCTATAAATATATATCTATCAGAATATTTTCTTGCCAATTTATATTCTAAATTTTTTGATAATAGTTCTGAAATATCCTGAATGTCAAAATTTTCATTATTGATTGATCTTATAAAAGATGTTTCAAAAAATTCTATATCCTCTATACTTTCATATATATCATCAGAAACTATTACTGCCCTTGAATATATATAACTATAAGGTCCAAGAATTCCATTTACATGAGAAGAATCTATAAATCCATACTTTTTCTTTTCCTTTACTTCAAAATTATCCAAATTTAATTTTTCAATATTAATTTTTTCTTCTTTATTATCTTCTTCATCTTTTTTTATTTGATTTATTTTTCGACTTACCTTTTCAAGTAAATTTTTTGTTAACATAAAAATATTTTTATATTAAATTATATTAAATATGTATCCCAGCTTAGAAGAACCAATATGAAAAGACGAATATTAGTAATGATGGGTGGGGACATTTATGCCGCGGTGCCCGAGCGGACCAAGGGGTATGGCTGGAGACCATATCCCCGAAAGGGGGCGTGGGTTCAAATCCCACCCGCGGCGGATTTAATTTAAATTACGTATCTTAATAATCCTTAAATAAACTCTTACAGTTTTTGACTAAAGACAACTTGTATTTTAATATATTTTATGAATAAGAAAACAAATTGCATAAATTTTTAATTTAAAATCCAGATTTATTATCAGAAATTATTAATTAGAATATAAAGATAATATAATATATATACCAAACGAATTATTATTAATATTGTAATCAATTTCAAATATAAATAAACTTAAAATTTAACTAAATTAAATTTAAAAAATTACTTATAAAAATATCTTTAATGGCTACAGGTCCTACTTACGTAGTAAAATTTAGAAGACGAAGAGAAAATATTACAGATTATAAGAAGAGATTAAAGTTATTAAAATCAAAGAAACTGAGATTTGCTGTTAGAAGATTTTTAAATAATATACTAGCACAAATAACATTATATAATGAAAAAGGGGATAAAACATTATTAACAATACATTCAAAAGTATTAGAAAAGAAATATGGATGGAAAGGCCACGGAGGAAATTTGCCTACAGCATATTTGGTCGGTTTATTAGCTGGTTTAGAAGCAAAGAAAAAAGGAATTGAAGAAGCAATATTGGATATTGGAAGATTTAGATCTACGAAGGGAAATTCATTATATGCAACACTAAAAGGTGCAATTGATGCTGGATTAAAGATTTCATATAATGAGGAAATTTTACCCTCTGAAGATAGAATAAAGGGTGAACACATAAAAAATTATGCATTAATGTTAAAGGAAAAAGAACCTGAAAAATATAATAAACAATTTTCAAGATATTTAAAGAATGGATTAGAACCTGAAAAAATAGTAGAGCATTTTGAAGAGATAAAAAATAAAATATTAAAAGAATATGGTCTCTGATTGGAAAGATAGCTTAGATCCTGTATTTAGAGATTTTATAAAATCATTAATAGAAGAAACAAAAAAATATAAAGATATATATGAAAATTCCGATAATCCATCAAAGGTTCAGATATGGATCGCATTGGGTATATTATATAGAAAATTATTGTCTATAGAAGGAAAATTATCCGAAATAGAGTCTATATTAAATAATAAGGAATTAAAGGATAAATTAGAGGAATATCTTAAAAAGCTTTAATAAACCACAGCAACTAAAACACCTCCTATTTTTTCCTTTTTACATTCTTCGTTTGTTTTAACTCCTTTATTAGTAGATACTAATAATATTCCAAAACCACTTGCAGGTAAATATCTTTTTTCATACTTTTCTAATTCTTTATATGATATAGGAAATTTCGGATGAATTTCTTTTCCAAAATTAAAATATTCAGAAAATCTAGCAATTAACTTTTTTCCTTCTGTTTTATATTCTTCAACAAACCTATATTCCTTTAATTTTTTTAAAATATTCAATAATAATTTATTGTAATAATTGAATTCTAACTCTCTTCTCCCAACATTTATACAATTTGTAGCATGAGAAAAGAAATCATTAATTATATCTACCATTATTCTCCCATTACTTTAAATCCTAATTCTTTTGCCATTTCTCTAAAACATCTTCCACATATATATATTCTATATCTTCCAATAACCCTATCATGAGAACTGCATATTATACATCTTATGCTTCCTTTTCCAAATTTTCTTTCCTTATTTTTAATTCCATATTCTTCTAATACTTTTATTAAATTCTTATTTTCACTTACTGCTTTTTCTATTAATTCTTGTATATTCTTTATTTTACCCTCCTTAATTAATCTTCTAACTTCTTCCTTTACATATCTTGGTGCATTATTTTTAAGTATCTTTATTAAAGTACCTGGTTTGTTTTTCTGTAATTCTACTAAATATGACCAGTCATTTGGCATTTATTAATAATATATTAGTAAGATTTAAAAGAAATATAGATTTTTAAGGAAAAAATTAAAATAAATATAATAATGCTAAAATCATTAATTGTTGGTATAGATCCAGGTACAAATTTAGGATTGGTTGTTATAGATGATAATGGAAATATAATTGATAAATTAAGCGGAAAAAATATACAAAACGAAGATATTATTAAATATATAAGTGATTTAAAGTATGTTGTACTTATTGCTACAGATAAAAAAGAGATACCAAAGACAATATTAGATATAGCATCAAAACTAAATATTGGTGTATATAATCCAAAGGAAGATATTAGTTTAGAAATAAAAAATAAATACTATGAGGATAATAATTTGAAGAAGATATTTGAAAATAATCATGAATTTGATGCCTATATATCAACAATAGAAGCATTAAAAAAGTTAAAAGAAATATTTGAAAAAGCTAAAAGATTTTCTGAAAATCAAGATGAATATATTAAAATATTAAGATATATATTAAAAAATAGAAAGGTAGAGGTTGTAGCAGCAAAAAATAATTTGAGAGAAAAAGAAAAAGAGATAAAAGAAAAAAAGAAAAGAAGAAAAAGAAAAAGAGATAAAAGAGATATTGAAATAATAAAAGTTATTATAAAAAATAAGAAAGATAGGAAAGATAGGAAAGAAAAAGAGATAAAAGAATTAAATAAGAAATATATTGGATTGTTAAATGATTATAATATTTTATCTAAGATTTTAACTGAAAGATTAAAAAATGATGATATTATTATACCAAAAATTTCTTTTTTATATTTGAATAAAATTTATTATAATAAAATATTTATAGATGAATTTAAAGAAGAATATATTATATATTATAAAAGTAAAGATACAAAATTCTTTGTAAAAAAAGAAAATTTGATAGAAGCTAAAAATATTTTTCCAAAATTTTATGTTGTAGATAAATTTAAAGAATTAAAAAATTTTATTATTATTGAGAAGTTTCATGAAGAAAAATTTAATATAATAGAGAAAGATATTGATGAAGAAAGATTGAAAAAAATTTTAAAAAATTATAGGGAACACCATCTTAAAAATATATTATAATAACTTTAGATGTAGACAAATAAAATAATTAATTACTAATTAGTAGTATATAAAAGTTTAGTAAATATAATATAATAGACTTACATTTTGACATTGGTGTAACAAAAAGCCTATAAATATATATTATAAATTTTTTGATAAACAATATTTTTAAATAGGAAATACATAGATATATTTAGAAAGAAAAATCAATTATAGAAAAAAATTTAGGGATGATTTTTTAAAAATCAATTACAAAATTATTATTTTAAAAGATAAAAAGGACGTTTTAATATTTTTAAATTGATTGCAAAAATATTTTATAAAATTTTTTATAATATAAGATATTATGATAACAAATTCAATAATAGATTATTTTTTAGCAGATTTTGAAAATATATCAAACAAAAACAAAAACATTATTATAGATGGAAGATATTTTGAAGAAGATTTTATCCCATACGAAATAAAATTTAGAGATAATGAAAAGGAAATTATATTATCAAATATAAACTTGTTTTTAAATAGAAATACTGGAAGTAACTTATTTTTATATGGAACTACAGGCACTGGAAAAACATTAATAGCTAGATATCTAAGCAAAGGTATATCTTTTTATTCAGCAAAAAACAAATTAAAAGTGAAGGTTGCATATATAAATTGTAAACAGATATTATCAGATGATGTAGATTATTATATATTTAAGAGAATATATGAAGAATTGGCAAGTATAAATATAAAAAGTGGATTTAGAAAGAATGATATATATGAAAATATATATAAATTTATAATTAATAATGATTATAAGCTAATAATAATATTAGATGAGATAGATAATATATTTAGAAAATCTGAAAATACAGAAATACTATATTTACTATTAAGAAATTATGATATAAATTTTTTAAATAGAATAAGACTAATACTTATTTCTAATTCTCCATCTTTTATATCTCAATTAGATCAAAGAGTAAAATCCTCTTTTTCATCAATAATCCAGGTAAAGTTTTCCCCATATAATTATTATGAACTTAGAGAAATTCTAAAAGATAGAACTATAAAAGCTCTAAAACCAGGTTCGATATCTGAGGAAGATATAAATTATATATCTGCAAGAGTTTCTAAAGAATTTTCTGGAGATGCAAGGATTGCAATAAATGTATTAAGATTATCAGTAACAATTGCATATAATAAAAATAAGGAAAAAATAGATAGAGAAGATATAGAAGAAGCATTTTCTAGTGTTGATTTAAATATATTAGAATCTATGGTAAGTACTTTAAATAAAACACAAAAATTAATATTATTGGCTTTAATAAAAGAACAAATAAAAAATAAAGATTTTGTAACATTTAACAATCTTTATGAAGAATATATAAATTTATCCAATAATTTTGGAATATCTATTCTAGATAAAATGGTAGTATATAAAAATTTAAAGAAAATAGAAAATATATTTGGAGAATTAATGGAAACAAAAATAATATCTAATGGAAAGAAGGGTGTAAACAAAGTATTAAAGATAATATCAGATTTTGATAATCTTAAAAAAATATATGAAAAAATAAAAAAAGATATATGAACAAAGATGATTTCATAAAATTATTATGGGAAAATAATATATTTATTGAAAAAAAGGCTTATGATCTTTTAAACTCTTTAAAAGAGGAGGATTTAGATATTATATTTAAAGAAGCAATAAAAAGCAATATAAATAAAATAGATGAAGAATTCATTAATAGAATAATTGGAAAAAATATTAATAATAATAAAGAAAATGTTGAAAAGAAGGAAAATAATATAAACAAAAAACAAAATAAAATAAATATAAAAGATTTTTTTAATATAAAAGAAAAAAAACAAAATATAGAAAAAGAAAGTAATAATATTATTCTTATAGAAAGTATAAAAAAATATATTGGAGAAGAAATTGAATTATCGGTAAAGGAAATGAAGGAAACAAAAGAAATAAATATTCTGAAAAAATTTGAAATACAAAAGAATAAGCCAGATATAATATCTTGGATATCATATTATAAACAAAGATTAAATAAGATAAGGAAAATATTAAAGGAGCATTCTGAAATGAGGAGTATATATCCATTAAATAAGATACCAGAAAATGAGGAAGTTGCAATTGTCGGATTGGTATATGATAAAAAAATAACTGAAAAGGGAATAAATTTTGTTATAGAAGATGGAAATAATGTTGTAAAAGCTTTTATAAGTAAGGATAATGAAAATATAGATTTTAAAATAGTTAAAGATATACCATTAGATTCTATTATTGGTCTAGTTGGTACATATAAAAATAAGATGTTTTTTGCAAATAATGTAATATTGCCGGATGTTCCGATAAGGAGACCAAAAACCATTGGAGAAGATGATGTATATATATTATTTACTGGTGATTGGCAGATAGGGAATAAATATACATTTTATGAACTATTTGATAGGTTTTTACAATTTGTAAATGGAAAAACAGGAAACGAAAAAATAGATGAAATTGCAAGAAAAATTGGTTATATTATAATTATAGGAGATGTTGCGGATGGGGTTGGTGTTTATCCAGAACAAAAAGAGGAATTAGTTTTAAAAACATATGAAGACCAATATAAAAGATTTGAAGATTATATATTAAAAATACCTGAAAGTATAAAGACAATTATTATACCAGGAAATCATGATATTCCAAGATTAGCGGAACCACAACCAGAATTACCGAGATCCTTGTTAAAGGAATCTTATTCAATGGAAAATGTATATTATTTATCAAATCCATCATATGTAAAAATACATAATTCAATTATTGGGTTATTATATCATGGATATGTTTTTGATTGGTTGGTATCAAATATTTCTTTTTTAAGAGAGAGGGGGGGATACGAAAACCCAGGAGAATTAATGAAGTTTATGTTAATGTTAAGGTTAATATTCTCATCTCATGGATCAAATCCATATATTCCATATATAAATGAAGATTCTTCTGTAATAGAAATTGTACCAGATTTTTTTCATACAGGTCATATACATAGAGCATCTTATGATGAATATAGAGGAATAGATCTTATTAATTCATCTACCTTTCAAGATGTAACCCCATTTCAAAGAGAATTAGGTCATAAACCAGAACCAGGTATTTTATTTTTGAGAAATATAAAAAATGGAGGAGTTTTGGGTGTTAATTTATTTAATTTTGAAATAAGAAAGTTAAGAGATAAAGTTATATAAGATATTTATATAATATAATAGGAATGAAAATAAATAAGGAAAGTGAAACAGAAATGGAAATAATATTTGAAAATGATAAGGCAACAATATCTATGCTATTGAAGGAAGAGTTGGATAAAGATCCAAATGTAATAATCGCTGCTTGGAAGGAAAATCACCCATTAATAAAAGATATTTATTTATATATAAAGACTGATAGAAAGAAAAAGCCAAGGGAAGTATTAATAGATGCAATAAAGAGGGCTTTAGATAGGTTAAATAGTTTTGAGAAAGAATATAATAAAATAATTAATGAAATTAAATAAAATAACATTAGATACATCTGTAGTAATTGATGAATATATATCAAAATCATTGTTAAATAATAGTATTTCTTTTAATGAAGTAATAGTACCTATACCGGTAATCGATGAATTACAGGCACAGGCAAACAAAGGTCTTGAAAAAGGATTAATTGGTTTAAAGGAACTGCAAAAAATTAGAGAATTGTCGGAAAAATATAATTATAAAATAACTATATTGGGTGAGAAACCAACATTAGAACAAATAAGATTGGCAAAACATGGATATATAGATTATTTAATTATTAAAATTGCAAGAGACACTGGATCTACATTGTTAACATCTGATAGGATATTATATGAAACTGCTAAAGTATATAATGTTGATTGTTTATTAATTGAAAAGGAAGGTGTTTCAACAGAAAATCCACCTTTTTTTGATTTATTTACTGATGATACAATATCTGTTCATATTATTGAAAATACAAAAGTAAAAAGAAAAAGAGGAAAACCTGGCGAATGGTATTTGGAAGAATTAGATAAAATATATGGAAATAAGGATATAGAAGATTTAATTGATAAGATAATATATATTGCCAGAAATAGGAGGGATTCTTTTATAGAGCAAGAAAGAAAAAATAGTTTAATTATTCAATTAGGAATTTTTAGAATTGTAATTGTAAAACCACTACTATCTGATGCGTATGAAATAACAATTGTTAAACCATCAAAAATATTAAGAATAGAAGATTACAGTTTGAATGAAAAAATAATTGAAAGACTAAAAGAAGAATCTGAAGGAATTATAATTGTTGGAAAACCAGGTTCTGGAAAAACAACATTTGCCCAGGCTCTAGCAGAATATTATTTAAGTATGAAGAAGATTGTTAAAACAGTAGAATCCCCAAGAGATTTAATATTATCTCCAGATATTGTTCAATATTCAAAAAATTATTCTACAGATGAGGAAATACATAATATATTATTATTATCAAGACCAGATTATGTAATATTTGATGAAATGAGGGATACCAGAGACTTTAAATTATATATAGATTTAAGACTGGCAGGGATTGGAATGATTGGTGTTGCGCATGCCGAAAGGCCAATAGATATTGTTCATAGGTTATTATCAAGGACAGAACTTGGTTTGATTCCTCAAATAATTGATACAATAATATATATAAATAAAGGACAAATAGAAAAGGTATATTATTTAAATCTAACTGTTAAGATTCCACACGGTTTAAAGGAAGAAGATTTGGCAAGACCAGTTGTTGAAGTAAGGGATTTTCTAACAAAAGATTTAGAATATGAAATATATACTTTTGGAGAAGAGATAATGGTTGTCCCAATTAAAAAATATAGACTAAAATCTGGAATTCAAAGATTTTTAGAAGATTTATTAAATATAGAATATAAAAGAAAATATAATAATATTTATTTAGAAGTTATGGATGATAAGATAATATTTTATATTCCAAAAGAACTTAGAAGAAAATTTATTAGGAATGAAAAAAGGTATCTGATGAGTATAAGGGATAAATACAATTTAAGAATTGAAATAAAAAATGCTGAAAAATTAAATGAAAGCATAAATTTTGATTATGAAATATCAAAAGATTATCTTACAATAATGTTTAATAATTTATTTAAGAAAAGAGAGGTAGAATTATATATAAATGGGAAATTAATTGGAAAATTTAAGATAAATAAAAAGGGAAAGATTATTTTGGATATAAATTCTGAAATGGGACAAGAAATATTAGAAGCCATAAATGATAAAAGTAAAATAGAATTTAAATTAGTATGAAAAGAATTGCCGTAATTGATAGGGATAGATGTAAAGCTCCTGAAAAATGTGATTATATATGTATGAAAGTATGTCCTGTTCAAAAAAATAATTTAAAAATATTTAATATTTTACAAGATAAAAAACCATCTATTGATGAGTCTTTATGTATTGGATGTGGAATATGTGTAAAGAAATGTCCATTTAATGCAATAATAATTATAAATTTAACAAAAGAACCTGATGAAAGGACAGTATTTCAATATGGTACAAACACATTTAGATTATATAGATTACCAATAATTAAGGAAGGAAAAGTTATTGGAATAATTGGAAAGAATGGAATGGGAAAAACTACAGCAATAAATATAATAGCTGGTTTATTAAAGCCAAATTTTGGTGATTTTAGTAAAAAATATGATGATAAAGAAATTATAAGAGAGTTTAGAGGTTCAGAACTTCAATTATATTTTGAAAAATTATACAGTAATAAAATAATAATTTCATATAAGCCTCAAAATATTACTCAAATAAAAAATATGTTAGAGGACAAAACAGTTAGAGAATTGTTATCAAAAGTTATAAATAATTTAGGTGAAATATCAAAAAAATTTGAAATAGAAAATATATTGGATAGAAAAATTAGAGATCTATCTGGAGGAGAATTTCAGAAAGTATTATATGTATATTCAGTATATAAGGAACATAATTTATTGTTAATTGATGAAGTTACAAATTATTTAGATATATATGAAAGATTGAGAATATTAAATAATTTAAATGAAATAAAGGAAAAAGATACAATATTAATAATAGATCATGATTTATTATTTTTAGATTCAATATCTGATATAATACATATTGTTTATGGGGTACAAAAGGCATATGGTGCTTTTTCATATCCTGTTGGAACAAAAGAAGGTATAAATGATTATTTAGATGGATTTATAAAGAGAGAAAATTTAAAAATAAGGGATAAACCGATAAGGTTGGATGTAAAAAGTTATACTGATGTAAAATTTGGAAAAAAGATTGTTGAATGGGAAAATGTTATAGTAAATTTAGATAGTTTTAGACTTGAAGCAAATCACGGATATATAAGGGAAAATGAAATAATAGGGGTATTAGGAAGAAATGGGATTGGAAAAAGCACTTTTGTAAAAACCCTATCTGGAGAGATAAAATATGGGGGAAATATATCAAAAAGTTTAACAATATCGTATAAACCACAATTTTATGATTTTTCTAATTATAATATAACTGTAGATCAATTTTTGAAAAGTTTTAATGAAAAATATAAAGAAGATTATAAAGAATATTTATCAATGTTAAATATTTCTGATCTATTAGATAGAGAGGTTAATACATTATCTGGAGGGGAATTACAAACAGTATATACTTTTGGTACATTGATAAAAGATGCAGATTTATATTTAATAGATGAACCATTTGCAAATCTTGATATAGAACAAAGATTATTATCATCAAAATTCATAAGAGATATAATAAAAATTAGGGGAAAAGCTTGTCTAGTTGTAGATCACGATTTAATATTTTTAAATTGGGTTTCTGATAGGATTTTAGTATTTATAGGAGAACCTGGCAAATATGGAAAAGCTCTAGGTATATATGAAAATAAGGAAGGATTAAATATATTTTTAAAACAATTAGATATAACAATGAGAACTGATAAAGAAACAAAAAGACCAAGAATTAATAAACAAAATAGTAGATTAGACCTTATACAAAAACAAAAAGGAATATACTACGAATAACCTATTCAGACTTAATGAATACATATACTGTTCCCTTACAATATGGACATGTTCCCTTTATTGCTGTTCTTCTATTCTTCAATGTAATCTTTTGCGGATTCTGTACTGGTACCTTTTTCTTACATCTGACGCAGTATGCCATATATTGTTCTGCCATTAATAATTTTTACTGAAAAAACTTATATATTTATTGGGTAAATATATAAATTTTAAAAGAAGAAATTTTATAAAAAATAAAAGAAAAAAGAATTTATTTATTCTATAAATATTTATTATCTATATTAACAATTAAATATTTATTATCCCTTTTAATATATATATTAATATTAATTTCTCTAAAATTTTTTATTATGCTATTTTCATTATAGTCCTTAAATATCCATGAATATATGTTTAAAAATTCACCAATTTTCTCTAATTTATCGATTTCCTTACTAATTTCTTCCAAATACCTTTTCTGTTCCTCGATTATTCTTTTTATTTTTTCCTTTTTTTCATTTAGTTTCCTTATTATTTTATTTTCTCTACTATTTAAATAAATATATATGAGATATTTATTAATATCTTCAACAATATTTCCATTTTCATCTATTAATATATTTAAGTTTACTATTTCATTATAAATGTTATATATTTTTTCTATTTCTTCTTTATTTAATTCTTTTGGGCTTTTATTTTTTTCAATATTTGATTTCTTTATTATATATTCAGAATACTTTCCTCCCAAAGATAGATCTACTGCTAAAAATCTTACAACATCTTTTTTATTTGTATTATTTACCTTTTCAAAAAATTCATTTATATTATTTATAATATTTACAGAACCGGGTGGTTTTATATATTTTTCATTTCTAAATATCTTTCTTACTCCAAAGTTCTTATAGTGGTTTGCATATAGAATTATATCGTTATAATCAGTTACAATTAATAATCCATTTGGAAAAAGCTCTACATATAATCTTTTTTCATTATTTTCTATTATTATGATTTTATCACTACTATCAATTTCAATATTTATTTTTGTTTCATTAAAATCTTTCCTTAATTTTAGTGTAAAATTATTTATTTCTTCTCTTTCTTTAACATTATATAGAAAAATAATTTTCCCTGGGATTATATATAAAAATCTATTTTCTAAACCAGGTTTATATAATTCAAAAACAACCCCATCTTCAATATTATATATGTTTTTTACTATTGAATTATTTATTTTTTTAGCATTATCATTATACCATCTCTTTAATTCGAAATAATTTATCATTATATTAAATTTTCTTACCTATTAATATATATTTAGCATACGATCTTTTATGAGATTTTATCAAAAAAGTCTTTATATTATGGTATTCAAGTAATTCTCTCATTTTTTTAATTTCATCTTCTATATCTTTTCTTTCTAGAAAGCTTGCATAAGTTATTGATATTAAATATCCATTATTTTTCAATGTTCTATATATATTTTTTACAAATTTATGCTTATCTATAATGAATTTTAATGTTTCATATATAATTATTAAATCAATGTTCTTATAGAAGATTTTTGGAATCTCATCCTTTTTTGCAATATATACAAAAAAATTTTTCATATCTTTTGTTCTTTTCTGTAATTTTCTTACAATTTTTTGAGATATATCTAGAGCATAAACTTTTACATTATATTTTTTTGCGATATTTATAGATATATCACCAAGAAAAGGGCCAAAATCCAATATTTTATATCCATCTTTTATATAATATTCAACTATCTTTATATCCTCTTTATATCCTACTTTTCTAATTAAATATGGGATAAAATATAATTTAGAAAAGTAGAATCTTATAAATTTTATATTTTTCTTCCACGTTATATTTAATGTTAATATTAATATAATAATAGATATTGAAAAAGTTAGTATAATTGAATATATATTACTTAGAAAATCATATAATAATAGATAAGATAAAGCTGTCATTGAAAAAACAGCAATAAATATCTTTATCAATCTCCATTTATGTAAGTTTTTTCCTTCTACCTTAATATTTATATAAGATATTATATATAGTATGTATATAATAATTGTAAAGGATGAGAAAAAAGATAATAAATAATTAAAATTATTTAAAAACAAAAATATTAAAATAATAGATGAGGATAGAAATATATTAAAAATTGGAGAATCTCTATTATTTTTTATTCTAAAGAAATATGGTAATATCTTGTTTTCCGATATATTTTCTAATATTTTATTTGCAGTATAAAACCATATATATGTAGAATATATACTAATTGGTAAAAATATTAAAATAATTATATTTTCAATATTTTTTATTTTAATATTTAACAGACTTATATATAATAGTATAGAAATTATTGATAGAAATATTGTCCCATAAAAAGTAGCGTTTCCAGTTTTTCTATTGTTTGAATAATTAGAATAGTATGTAAGTATATCTAGACCAGAAAATATTGTTGTATTATATTCTATTGTAAATAAAAAAGGATCTATAGAACTATATTGAATATTCATATTTATTGGAAATATAAAAAGCAAAATTATAATAATAGAGGATATAATAGAAGTATATGAAATAATTTCTTGTATTTTACTTTCAATATCTATGTTAAATAAATTAAGCACTAAAAAAGTAAATATTATCATATATGGTATTAAAAATAAAAATGGATTTATAATTTTGAAATAATCGTTTATCAATAGTAATTCTGAAGAAATAAAAGATATTATTGATAGGTAATAAAAGAATCCAAAGGTTGGTAATAAATATTTAGATAATTTAGATATATAGTAAAAAACACCCATTGGATTTGGATCTCTTGTAATCGAATCTCTAAATAAATATGACAATAAAATAAATGCTATAATGATAGGAATTGAAGATATTAAAAAATATTGAATACTTATATATCGAGTATTCATTAATAATATAAGAAAAGGTATTTCAGGAACTATAACAGAGGATAAGAATAATATTATATAGTAAGAGAGCTTTTTCATTTATATAATGACTACATTGATAAATATAGGAATAAACAAGTTGGAAATATAAAATTTATAATACATATTCGGTATCCTATATAAGTAGTAAAAATAATATATATCAATGACTATAGGTATATCTTATAGTTTAGTTCAGGTTGCTAGAGAATCAAATCTAGAGAATGATATAATCTATAAAAAATATAGAATTTTAGATAATAGAAGAAATAATATAGATTTAGATAATAAATTAGATTTAGATAAATTAATAGAACTCTCAACATTGGGATATAATGTAAAAAATGTTAGAATATCTTATTTACCATCATATGTAGAAAATTCAGATGAAAAAATAGATAAAAATAAATTAAGAAATATTTTATATTTATTAGAACGATATAGAGATCAGGGGATTGATGTACTCTTGGTATTATTACATTTTACATATCCAAGAAATTGGGTAAGTATTTTTGATAAAGATTTTCCTAAGTATTTTATAAATCATATAGAAAATGTAAAAGAAATATTTAGCAATGTAAAACATATATGTCCTATAAATGAGCCAATAAATACATATTTGATGAATGTTCAAATAAATCCTAATAGATATTTTTATCTAAATAGATTTTTAGAAAATGTAGAAGAAATACAAGAATATATTTATGATGAATTCAAAAGAGAGAAAATAATACATTTTAATGTTTACTCTATTTATTCAAAAAATATAGGAATAATACTTAATAATTTCCTAAAATCTTTTGAAGATCAAATTAAAAAATTGAGAAATTATTATAATGTATTAGACATAAATTATTACGGAATTTTTGGATTTAATTCGTATGGAAAAAATTATCTTGGAAGTAAATTACTAAGGATAATAAATTCATATAATCCAAAAGATATTCAGAATGTAATATTTCATTATAAAAAATTATCTGGAGTTAATGATATTCGGATAACAGAAACGGGTCTATATGCTAAAAATTATGAAGAAGAAAAAACTAGATATAAATATATTGAAGAGGCAATAAAATATATAAAAAAGATTTCTTCAGATATTCTAGTATTTATTTGGACATTCGGAGATATTGTAAATGAATGGAAAAAAGGACCTGGTGGAGGATTTGGTATTTGTTATGATGGAAATAATATTAAAAAGAAAATATGCGAAAATTATATAGAATTATTTAATAAATATAATTAATGCTAATAATTGCAGAAAAACCTTCTGTAGCCAGAAAGATTTCATCATTTTTATCAAATAATAGGTATAAAACAATAAAATTTTCAAAATATATATATTATTATTATTTCAATCTGGAAGGAAAAAATGTATATGTTATCCCGTCAATTGGTCATTTATTTACATTATCAGATTTAGATAAAAAATATGACTATCCTACATTCAATTATAGATGGGTTCCATCATATTTTGAAGATAGAATTATTGCAAAGAAATATTATATTGAAATGTTCAGTAAATTTAAAAATGAAGATAATATAATAATTGCAACAGATTATGATATAGAAGGGGAATTAATAGGTTATAATATTTTAAGATATGCATTAAATAAAGAAAATGCAAATAGAATGATATTTTCTGCAATAACATATAAAGATATTGTAAGAGCTTTTAATAATAGGAAAGAAAGTTTAAATTTTGGATATATACATGCCGGAGAGACAAGACATATAATTGATTGGTTATATGGTATAAATCTATCTAGAGCATTAACAAAGTCTTTATTTTATTATACTAGAAAATTTGTTTTAAGCATCGGAAGAGTTCAGGGTCCAACATTAATGCTTGTATTTAATAGAGAAAGAGAAATTGAAAACTTTAAACCTGAAGAATATTATAAAGTTGAAGCTCTGGTTATAAAGGATGATAAAAAGTTGAAATTCTCATATATAAAAGATAGAATAAAGGATAAAGATGAAGCAAACAAAATAAAAAATAATTTAGGAAAGTACTTAATTGTTAGTAATGTGGATAAAAAAGAGGAAAAAATAAATCCACCACATCCATATAATTTAACAGATATACAGATGGATGCATATAAATATTATAAAATTAGTCCAAAGAGGACCTTAGATATTTTACAATCTTTATATGAAAAGGGTTATGTATCTTATCCAAGAACATCCTCTCAAAGATTACCAGAAACAATTAATTTTAAAGAAATATTATCAAATTTATTATTAATAAATTCTTATAAGAAATATATTGTTCTTTTATTGGAAAAACAAATTTTAAAGCCAAACAACGGGTCTAAAGATGATGTACATCCAGCAATACATCCTACAGGAAATATTCCAAAATATTTAGAATATAAGGAAAAATTAATTTATGATTTGGTAGTTAGGAGATTTATTGCTACATTTTATGATCCAGCAATGTTATATAAAATAAATATTATTACAAAAGAAAATTTTGTTTATGATTATTATTATATAAAATATAAAGGATGGTTGGATATTTATTGGGAAAAATATAAGGATAATTTTGTTTCTTTAAAATTTAATGTGGGAGAAAAGTTGTTTATAGATAAGGTTTATATATCAAAGAAAAAAACAAAACCACCAGCAAGATATAATAAGGCTTTCTTAGTTAAAAAAATGGAAGAATTGAATCTAGGAACAAAAAGCACAAGGGCAGATATTATTGAAATACTATTTAAGAGAAAATATATAGAAGGTAGATCAATAAAAATCACTGAACTAGGTGAAAAAATTGTTGAAATATTTGATAAATATTATCCAGATATTTTAGATATAAACTTTACAAGAAAAATGGAAGAAAATTTAGAAAAATTAGAAAGCAAACCAGATATAACTTTAAAGGAAAAAATAATTGAAGAAAATATTGAAATAATAAAAGACTTGTCTAAAGTTATGAAGGAAAATGAGAAAAAGATTGGTGAAGAGTTGTATAATTTTATTAAAGATTATTTAAATATAAAAAAATATAAGAGCAATTAGCAAAAGATTTATAAATAATAACAAAAAATAAAATTAATACCTTTATGGAAGTGGTTATTAAATAGGTAAAAATATCTGTAAATTTTAGCTATGAAAATTTTATATAATATTTCTTAATATATTGTCTTTTGATATAAAACAAAATTCAAATATATAAGTAAATTGAAGAAGATTTTAATATAAATTTAGAATGGTTGTTTCTATCCTTAGAATTTACTTTTTTAGGTAACTATTAATATAAATATTTCTCATTAATATAAGCAAATCCTTATAAATTAAAAATAAAAAGTCTTATATATTTAACTTATTTAAAATTTATAAATTTCAAAGTAGTATGTATATGACACATAAAATTCAAATTCTGAAAAAAGGTCTTATTATATACCACTTTGAAATTTATAAATTTTAAATAATAGATAACGCTTATAAAGTATAGATCTTTGGTGTGTTCAGATTCTCATTGAAATACAATCATAATAAACAATATAAAAAAATTGCGATTCATATAGAAGTTTTATGAGAAATGACCAAATATTCCTTAATAAAATGTTTATGATTGATTATAAAATATCTGAATTTTTTTATAAAAAATTAATGGATAGATTAGCTATTGTTTATATAATTGATTCAATCTCATATTTAATAAATTTATCTTTCATTTTATATATAGTATTTTCCATTAATTTTAGTTATATTTTCCTTTTTATTATATCTACTACAATAACTTATTTGTTAAAATTAATATTTAATAGGAAGAGACCATATTATTTCTTTGACAAAAGATTTGCTATATTGGTTTATGAGAATCATTCTTTCCCAAGCGAACATACTATTATTGCAATTTTATCTTTTATAATAACTGGAGATATTTTGGTATTGGTAACGCCAATATTGAGAATTATTACTTTAAAACATTGGTTATCAGATGCAATATTTTCTATAGCTTTGTCTTTTGTTTTTTACTATCTTTTTAGTTCTATAATTAATTTTTATGGATTATTTAACCCGTTGATAACTATATTAAAATAAATAAAATGGTTGTGGCAAATTTATTTTTATTAATTTGTGATCATAATGATAGCATTTTTTATAATACCTTATATGGAAAATATATAATGCCTGAAGATGGACAATCAAGATCCAATATATGGATAATAAAAGGTTAGATGAAATTCTGTAATATTTGCCAAGAGCAATTGCAACTTATATTCTTGATGGAGAAATAGGAATAGTCAATATTACACATCAATAACCTTCTTTAATGATTATTGAATATAAAGGTATGGAATATTGAGGAAACCATCTTTAGAAGAAAAATATGGAAGAAAAGAGAAAATTAGAAGATAAATTAACTATTAAAGGTGGAATATTATATTTAGAAATTAAAAAATTTGGGGTTAAGAATAAAAAACATATAATAGTAAAGAAGAAATGAATAATAATAGACTTAAAAGAAATATATAGGTATATATTATCTAGAAGAATTGGATAAAATAGATGGAATGTTATCCTATAGTATTTCACTTTTAGAAGAACGTGCATACTTGAAAGGTATTAATATACGTATAGTAGATATGCATTATGATATATCAATTGGTGAATATAAATTAGAATATGCAGAAAGATAATTAATCCAAAATCAGGAGATTATATATTTAAAATGAAAAATTGTATATATATAAAAAATGAAAAAACAAAGAATGGAATAAAATTATATATTTCTTCACGTTCTAGAGATTATCCCATCAAACTTAGAGGTGATGGAGAACATCTTATACATGAACGTTTATTATCTAGAATATTGGAAAGTAGATATAGCTTATCAGAACATAAAAGGAGAATAAATAAAATATTTTTTAGAAAATAAATATACAACAAACAATCAAAATTAATTATTTTCTATTATATTTAATATTTTATCTAATATTTCTTCTGGTTTTTCTTCTCCGTCAATATAAATTATATTATCATTGGGGAATATTTCCTTTAATTTTAAGAAATTTTCCCTTACTTTTCTTAAAAATTCAATATTTTCATAACTTGTAATATTTTTACCCCTTAAATTTATTCTCTCTACCGCAATTTTTGGATCAACATCTAATATAAAAGTAATATCTGGTCTAATTATGTATTTTGATACACATTTTAACCATTCAATATTTATACCTTCATATAAAATTTGATAAGAAAATGAGGAATAAATGCTCCTATCAGAAATAACAATATAATCGCTATTTAAATATTTCTTTAAATCGATGTTTTTTATACTTCTATCAGCAGTAAATAGTAATGCTAATAAATATCCATAATCTAAATTTTTTTCATGTTCTTTTAAAATTATTTCTTTTATTTTTTTGGATAAATCATTATCATATGGTTCCTTCGTTAATATTATCTTATTATACCTTTTAGATAATTCATTATATAGTAAATTTGCAATTGTTGTTTTTCCAGAACCATCAATCCCCTCAATTGCAATATATCTATATTTTTTAATCATTTATTTTTCTTTTAAAAAAATTTTTATAATCTAATTATATCACCATTCTTTGGTGCATATGAGTATATTCCAAATTTTCTGTATATTTTTGATGCTATTTCATATGGTTTTGGTATTTCACCATGTACTGTAATAACCTGTTTTGGTTTTGGTCTTAGATATTTAATAAAAGACATTGATTCAAAATTATCTGCATGACCAGAAAAAGCTTCATATTTATTTATCTTCATTTTTATATTTATTTTTCTATCATTCAATACAACTTCTCTTTGTCCATCTAATATTGTTCTACCCAAAGTACCCTGTGCTTGATATGAAACAAAAGCTAATAAATTCTTTTCATCTTCTGCAGCATAACTAAAATAATCTAATATAGGACCACCCTGCATCATACCAGATGTTGCAATTATTATTGAAGGTTCTTTTGATGTTATAATTTGTTCTCTTTCTTTTTTACTTGCTCTTATCACATTTTCTCTTTCAAATGGGTTTTTTCCAGATTCTATCTTTTCTCTAATTTCTTTACTTAAAAATTCCGGATATGCTGTATGAATCATTGATGTTTCCCAGACAATTCCCTCTAAATATATATTTACTTCTGGCAATATCTTATTTTCAATTGCATTTAGTAATGTTAATAAAACATCCTGCCCTCTTCCAATTGCTAATACTGGTATTAATACTTTTCCACCCCTTTCAATTGTTTCCTTTATATCATGAATAAATAATGCTTCAGTTTCTTCCCTTGATGGATGTTTATCATTAAATCCACCATACGTACTTTCAATTATTAATGTTTCCAATCTTTGATATATTGTGTTTGGTCTTTCTAATAGAGGTGTTTTATTAAATTTATAATCTCCAGTATATAATACATTATGTTTTCCTTCAATATTTATATGAACCATTGAAGATCCTATTATATGATTTGCATTGTGAAATGATATTTTTATATCACCAGTTATATCAGCTACTTCAGAATAATTTAATGTAATAGAATGTTTTAAAAATAATTTAATTTCTTTTGTTGTAAATATTGGACTTTTACTTTGTTTATTGCTTACTCTTAAATAATCTAACAAAACTAGAGCTGCAACATCTCTTGTTGGTTCTGTTAAATATACAGATCCCCTCCATCCAATTCTAAATAAATATGGGATAAATCCAACATGATCTAAATGGGCATGTGAAATAGTTACGGCATCTAGATTTTGTATATCGAATTCTGGGATATTTAATATTGGATATCTATCTTCTGAATAATTTCCTACACCTAGTCCGCAATCTAATAAAATATTGCTTTCTTTTGTTTGTAATAAAAATGAAGATCTTCCAACCTCCCTTCCAGCACCTAAAAAAACAATTCTATAATGATCTAATCTTTGTGGCTTTCTTTCTAATATTTTTTCCCCAACTTTATTTAAAAATTCAGATTTATATAAAGAATTTTTATGTAAATATGATCTAATAACATTTATTATTTTTGAAGATTTTAATGGTGCCCTCTGTATTATAATATTACATAGTGTTTCTTCTCTCAATTTGTTAATTAAACTTAAATCAATTTTTTCTGGTTCATATGTCTCAATATATAATATAGATCTATGTTTTTCAAGATATATATCCTTTATTTTTATTCCATTTAATATTTCTTTTGCCTTTTCCTTAATGTATTCTTTTCCTTTCAATAATCTTGGATTTATCCTTATTTCAATCCTTTTTTTATACTTCTGTGCCAGATTTTTTCCTATTTCAATCCCTCTTATAAATAGATCTACGTTATTTACATATATCACTATCTTTGGTCCTTCAAATATTATCTTATTTATATCTTTAGATTGGAATTCCTTTAATAATTCTTCCTTAACATTCATCATAAATAATGTAAATACCTTTTATAATTAATTATAAAATTTAAAAATTATTTTTTCTGTAATTCTTCCTTTACTTCATAAAGTTCTTTCTTCAATCCTTCCTTTGTTAATGTCCATATTTCAATACCATATCCAGATCCCAAATCCCTTTTTATAGCAGCTAATATTGCTTTTTTTGCTAATTCTTTTGCTTCTTCTTCACTCATATTTTCTTTATATTCTGTTTCTAATACACCTAAAGCAAATAACATTCCAGAACCTGTAGATGTAAAGTTATCGAATTTTTCTAATCCTCCAGCCTCATCTATTGAATATATATTGTAATCATCATTGTCTTTTCCAACAATTATAACTTCTGAAAAGAATGGGAACCATTTATAATAGTTCATTAATGTTGATAGAAAACTTGCAGCCTCTTCTGCAGTTGGTTCATTTTTTGATCTTAAATACTTTAATTTTAGATTTGCTTGTAGTATCTTTACTAAAGCTTGAATATCACCAACCAAACCAGCAGCTCCAATCAATATATTATCAGTAATTTGATGTAATTTTTGTGTTTTCTTATGATATACCATCATTCCTGCTGTTGTTTGTCTATCAGATGCAATTAATACCCCATTCTTAAATTTTATTGAAACAATTGTTGTTCCAGATGATTCTGTCATAGTTCTATTATAATGAAATATATTTATAAGCTATTTTTTTACATATTTTTTTATTACTTTTTCTTGGAATGAATTTAATACATAATCTACGTGTTGTTTAATTGCATCAAAACTATTAAATTCACCTTTCAATCCGGGACATACAAATTTTCCATTTTTAAATACATTAAATTTTACTCTATAATTTTCTGATACATCAAATACAACAGTAACAGCTGGAAAAGCTTCTGGATTGTATTGAGAATCTGGTATCTCATCTGCCAATCTTACTATATCTATATTATCATAATCGAATTTTCCATTTACAACAATATTCTGTACCTTTATTTTATAATCTTTTGGAAGTCCTATATCAACCTGTTTAAATAATTCTCTTAATTTTTCCGCAACATATTCTATATCTTCTAATCTTTTTATTCCAGATATATTTATTGTTCCGCTGTTAAATACTAATGCTTTAACATTTTCTTCTTTACTTCCACCATCTTTTAGTGGTATAATTAATCCAGGAAACGTTTCTGGATCGTATTGAGCATAAGGAATTAGATTTGCAATTTTATCTAATGGTAACTTTACATTAAAATATATTGTAACAACGGCGTTAGAAATATCCCATGTAACCATTTTTAATAAATTTAATAAAAATTTATAAAATATTTAGCCTATAAAATATGCTCATTTCATATATTCTTTCTACATTATTTAGACCTTCATTTGAGTCCTTCATTATTATTACAGTATCTGTATCTTTTTCTAAGGTGTCTTTATATTTCTTTATTATATTTATTAGCTTTTCATCTCCATATATTTCTATATTTGCCTTCTGACCTTTCCTTAATTTGTTTTCTTTTCTTATATCTTGTAATCTCCTCCTTATTTCCCTATATAACCATTCCTCCTCCAATTCTGGATAATATTTTGTATCAAATCCTAATTTGAAGTCTCCGAAACCTATGTTTACATATATGAAATTTTCCGCAATATTTTCAAATACAACTTCTTTTACATTTAGGTAATCTTTTAGCAATTCTACAATATCTTTGTTATCCAAAAACTTTAATAATGTCCTACTATCGAATTTATATAAATATAATGTCTTCAAAGGTTTTCTTATGTTTAAGTTTAACATATTTCTAAGTTTTAATGCATTTTCCACAACCACATTAAATAATTTATATTCTTCTTCAACTTTTTCATCTATATATTCTTCTTCAACTTTTGGCAAGTCTTCTAATATTATTGATTCTTCATTTAAATTATATAAATTCTTTAATTTTTGATAAATATATTCTGATATAAATGGAATTATAATAGATCCAATATTTATTATATTATATAATGATTTATATATTACAAATAATACTTTATCTGGTTCTCTCTTTATTCTTTCTCTTGTAGCTTTTATATAGAATCTCGATAATTCTAATATCATATCTTGTAATATTCTTCCTGCCTTCCATATCAAATAGTTATCTAATGCATTATATATTTCTTTTTTACTTTTTTCTATGAAATGTAACATATATCTATCTTCCCATCTCAAATTTTCTACATTTATTTTTGCAGGATTTATATTATAATATTTAGAATATTCTTCTAAATATGTTGAAATGTTTAATAATGTATTTAATACTTGATATTTAACTTTTATATCTTCCCATTTTAATTTTATATCTTCATATACCTCTACAATAGATCCTAAATAGAATCTCATTGCATCTGCTCCATATTTATTAATTATATCATATGGAGAAACAACATTTCCTAAAGATTTTGACATTTTCCTTCCATATACATCTAAAACATATCCACCAACATATACATTTTTATATGGTATATCATTATAATACAATTCACCTACCATTGCCAAAGAATAGAACCACCCCTTAATCTGATCATAATTTTCTGTTATGAAATCTACAGGATATGTATTTGTTGCTACTGTTGCTGAACCAGAATCTACCCATACATCCAATATATCTGGAATTCTTCTCATTTCTTCTCCACATTTTTCACATTTGAATGTAAATTTATCTACATATGGTCTATGTAAATTACAATTATATAGATATATTATCTCATAATCCCTTGATCCATATGTCCTTACATAATATAGATCATTTATTTGATTTAATATATCATATTTAAAATTATTTACAATTATTATAGATTTATCTTCATATTTATTAAATACGTCATATAGTTTATTTATATCATTTATTTCACCTTCATAATATATTTTATTTTCTTTAAAATATCTTGACAATAATTTTTCAGTATAATCTGTAAACTTTACTATTATTATTATTTCCTTAAATTTATATCCAGTCAATTTTTCCAATTCTTTAACATTTTTAACAAATTTTACATGTCTATTTTTATCAAACCACATTGGTATTGGAATTCCCCAATATCTTTGTCTAGATATTACCCAGTCTGGTGCAGATTTTACAGTATTTATAAATGCATTTTTTGCAGCTTCTGGTATAAAATTAACATTTTCAATATCTAATAATGCCTTTGGTTTTATTGAAGATACATTAATGAATATTTGTTCTGGAGATCTAACAATTACTCTATTTCTACATCTCCAACATATTGGATAATCATGTTCATACCATTCAAAATATATCAATGCCTTTTTCCTTAATACTTCTAATATAAATTTATAATCATCCTTCTTTGCAATCCATCCTTCAAAATATTTTATATCTAGAATAGTTCCTGTCTCATTTGTTGTATTAAATGGAAGGACATTATATTTCTTAGCAACTTCATAATCTTCAAAACCACAACCTGGAGCTGAATGGACCAAACCAGTACCTTCCTGTGTATTTACATATTCTTTTGATAGCCAAACTCTAAATAAACCACTTCTTTCTGATTTAAGTTTTTCTATATAATCATTTAATTCATCATAGAATAAAGGTTCATATTCTTTAAATTCTAATTCTTTTCCATAAAATTCATCTATTATTTCATATTCAATATTTAATTTAATCATTAACTTTTCTAATATATCTTTTGCAACAATCCAATATTCATAATTATTTTCTCTCTTAATATTCATTTTTATAATTTTATGATTATTATAATCTAATTCTAATTCTTCAACATAAATCTTCGGAACCTTTATTTTTACATATTTTATTTCAGGATTTACCATAATACCTAAATTATATAATAATGTCCATGGAGTTGTTGTCCAAACTATATAATATGTATTTCCCATATCTTTTGATTTAAGTTTTACATAAATTGCATTTGATATTTCCTTTTTATACAGAGGATCTTCATATCCCAAATCTATTTCTTGTTTTGATAATGATGTTTGACAATGAGGACACCACCAAACAGGTTTCTTTTCTTTATATATTAATTTATTTTCATAACCCTTTGCTAAAGCTTCCCATACCCTTTCAATAAATTCATTTTTAATTGGTAAATATGGGTTATCTATATCTTGCCAATGTGCCATATCTTCATAGAATTTTGTAAACTCATTCATTGATCCATATGCAAAATTAAAACATTCTTTAATAAATTTATCAACACCATTTTTCTCTATTTCTCTTTTATCTCTAATCTTCATCTTTTCCTCAACCTTTACTTCAATTGGTAATCCATGCATATCAAAACCAGCCTGATTCCATACATTAAATCCTTTCTTTTGATAATATCTCAATACAATATCTTTAATCGTTCTATTATACGCATGTCCCATATGTGGAGAACCGGTTGTATATGGTGGACCCTCTAAAAATATATATCTTTTATTTTTCTCATTCTTTAAAATCCATTTTTCATATATATAATTTTCCTTCCAGAATTTCTTTATCTCTTCTTCTATATTTCTATTCCAATTCGTGTTCATAGATCCGATATTCTACCATAACTTTATATATTTAAAATAAAGTATATAAGATATTTTCTTACAATAATGATTATGATAAAAATAAATAGAATGGATATGATAATATTTGGGATAATAATTTTGTTAGTAATTTTAGCTTATATATTAACTCATTCAAAAACTATATCAATAATACCATTTATAATGGGAATATTTTATTTACTTGAAAGTAATGAATCTAAATAAATAAAAATCTTTTATTAAAATATTTTGAATGGAAAATGAAAAAGAAAAAACCGAAGAAAATAAAGAAAAGGAAGAATGGAAATTTAATCTTAGTATGGAGAAATCAATAATAATAGGGTTTATATTATTGGCAATATCAATAATTTTAGGAGCTTATATTATAGCAAATTCAATATCAAATATAAAAGTATATGGATCATCTAGTAGTTCTTCAAATGAATTACAAACATACTTACAAACACTACAACAAGCTCCATTGCCAAATATTTCAAATATAGATCCAGTATATGGAAATCCAAATAATGCAAATGTTGTTGTATATGAATTCTCAGATTATGCGTGTCCATACTGTGATCTATTTTATTTACAAACATTTCCACAAATTAGACAAAATTATATAGATAATGGAGAAATAGCATGGGTGTATATAAATTTCCCATTATATCAAATACATCCATATGCAAATATAACATCACAATATTTAACATGTGTATATGAATTGTATGGATTTAATACATGGGAAGAATTTGCAAATTGGAGTTGGTATAATCAGATGCAAAATATATCATGGGTTACTTTCTCAAGTCAACAAGATGTATATAACGTATTTAATGAAGAAGCTCAGACTTTGGGATTAAATGTTAATGAAATAGATTCATGTGTAAATAGTTCAGAATATTATTCTCAAATATATAATGAAGAAAATTATGACGCAAGCGAATATGGAATCGAGGGAACCCCATCATTTATAATAGCTGTAAAGACATCATCAATTACATTTCAAGCAGTCCAGCAGGTTAACAATGTATTAAATCAATTAAAGCAATATGGATTAAGTCCTTCAGTATATACAACACCAGATTATAGTTATATAATGTTTGAGTTTGCAGGGGCTTTACCATATAATTTCTTTAATAGTGTATTAAAACCTTTAGTATCTAGCTGAATTATATATAAGTTTTTTTATAAATATAATCTTAAATGGCAAGAGAAAAACCACATATTAATTTGGTAGTAGTAGGGCATGTAGATAATGGAAAATCAACATTAGTAGGAAGGCTAATGGTATCTTTGAATTTAATAGATCAGAAAGTATTAGAAGAATTAAAGAATGTAGCAAAGGAATTTGGAAAGGAAACAGACTATTTAGCATTCTTATTAGATAAATCAATAGAGGAAAGAAAGAGAGGATTAACAATTGATGTAGCTGCAATTAAAATACCCGTAAAGAAATATGTATTAACAATATTAGATGCTCCAGGTCATAGAGACTTTATAAAGAATATGATTAGCGGTACTGCACAATCTGATGCCGCAATATTAGTAGTTTCTGCAGCACCTGGTGAAGCAGAAACAGCATTAGGTCTG
>Ga0208314_100188_pt1 | contig 27437 bp, 25 predicted proteins | sample OSPB_Mat_host_9__FD_187144 | JGI IMG/M metagenome (GOLD analysis project Ga0208314, IMG submission 187144) | Extremophilic microbial mat communities from Yellowstone National Park, USA - OSPB_Mat_host_9_15 (SPAdes) (version 3) | ecosystem: Environmental > Aquatic > Thermal springs > Hot (42-90C)...
CTTCAAAGCCACCTAACGTGGGACTCTGCCATCTTCCGCCACGCGTTGCGCGTCGCCATCGCCGTCGGCATCGGCGAAACGCTCGCGGTCGCATTGCCCTGGTCGCACGCGTACTGGGTGCCGCTCACGGCCAACATCATTCTTCGTCCGGACTTCACGAGTACGTTCACGCGCGGCATCGCCCGCGTGCTTGGGACGATGGGGGGCATTCTGCTCGCGACGCTGCTCCTGGCGGCCGTGCCGGATCGCACGGGGATGTTTGCGAGCGCGTGCATCGTGGTCTTCGGATCGCTCATGTACATGTGGGTGACCTACAATTACGCACTCTTCAGCTGTGCACTGACCGCGCTCATGGTTGTGTTGCTGTCCATGTTCGAGCGACAGGCGCCGATTCCCACCATGGCGGATCGGATGCTTGCGACGCTCGTCGGCAGCGCGCTCGCCATTCTCATCTACTTGATGTGGCCGACCTGGCAGCACCAGCAGGTGAACCGCGCGCTCGCGCAGGCTGTGGAGCGAGAACGAGACTATTTTCGTGGCGTCTTGGGCGTGTTCGCAGAGGGCGGCAAAGGATCGCCGCGCAGACTCGCGCGCGAGCGCCAGGCGGTGCGCGTATCGAGGACGAATGCAGCCGCGGCCGTTCGCCAGGTGCTCGCGGAACCCGTCGCGCCGCCGGTGCACGCGCACATCATGGTGGCCATCTTGGTGGGCATGCACCGTTTTTCGGACACCTTGCTGTCGCTCGAGGCCTACACGTGGGAAGGCAGGGCCGAACGTCCGTTGACGAAGGAGGAACAGGAGATCGCGCTGTGGATCGATCGCGCCCTGTCCTCGCTGGCGGACGAGTTGAGAAGAGGGACGGGTGAGATTGTCATCGATCCGTCGGGTGAACTGTGGCACCAAGGGAGCGTCCGCCGTCATGTCGAGGCGATGGAGGTCAACTGGCGCACGTTGGACGTGATCGCGCGGACGGTGGTGCGGCTCTACCACGTGATCCAAACGTTGGCTCGTCTGACGCATGAGATCGATGCCAGTCCACCACAGAAGGCCCCGCCATCCTAGCGCCGCCGTCGCTCCGAACGCTTCGTTTCGGTACAATAGGCGCGAGAGAGTCGTGCGGATTGGCGTGAACGGAGTCGCGTTCTCCTTCGTCTTTACGCCGGAATCCAGGATGCAGGGAGGGACAGCGTTGGATCGGAGACCTCATCGGACCGCCCGCGTTCACGAATCGGAGGCCAAGGAGAAGCCCAAGCGGCGCCGTGGATGGTTGGGCGTGATTGTCGCCACAGCGCTGTACGCCTTCGTGTCGTCGTCGCTCTTGGTCTTTCATGGGCCCTTTCCTGCGCTTCGCACGTACGTGATCGACACACTGGACGAAACGCGGCACGGTTATTTGCTTCGCCCGCTGTCGCTCTACACGCTTCCCGAGTCGGTCATCGCAGATCACGCCTTGAGCGGCAGCCTTGTATCGGACACGCTGCCCATCTCGGACATCGTGAGCCGCGACTTCAACAACGCGGATAACTCCATTCATCTGTATACCTATCACGGCAACACGTTCACGGCGTACATCCTCGTCGTGGACAACCCGAAGCGCGTGCGGGTCGCAGTGACGAAGTACATCGGCCAGCGCGGGGAGACAGTTCCGCAGCTCGTGCAGGACACGGGCGCCGTGGCCGGCATCAACGGCGGAGCGTTCGCGGACAGCAATCAGCAGGGTACCGGCGCGCTGCCGCTCGGCATCACGATGGTCGACGGGCGCGTGATCACGGGGGCGGACAGCACTGCTAAGTATCCAGAAATCGGATTTACGAGCGGCGGCCAGATGATCGCTGGGGATTACTCTCTGGCCGATCTCGAGAAGCTGCACGTCACGCAGGCCCTCAGCTTCGGCCCCGTGCTCGTGCTGAACGGGCAGCCTGTACAAGTTCCGGATCAGGGGCTCAACCCGCGCACCGCCATCGGACAGACGGCCGACGGGAAGGTGATCATGGTGGTGACGGACGGGCGAGGACAGTTTGGTCATCTTGGCGCTTCGATGGCCGACATCACGGCCATCATGCTCCAATACCACGCCGTGATCGCCGCGGATTTGGACGGCGGTTCGTCCACGACCATGGTGTACGACGGCCGGATGGTCAACACGCCGGTGGACCTCACGGGCGCGCGCAGCGTAGCGACCGCGTTCGTCGTCATGCCGAACTGAGGGATGGGGGAGGGAAGCCGATGAGCCAAGTGGAACAGAAGCCCAGGGGCAGGCGAGTGGGGCGCCGTTTTCTCGCGCTCGCCGCGCTCTGCACCGCGTGTGAATCGCTTTTCTTCTATCATCTCAACCATCTGCTCGTCTCCCAGCAGACCGCCTCGCAGCGCGAGATCCAGGCCGCTTTGCATCGCCGAGCACAACTCGAACTCCTTCAGCTGAAGCGCGAGTACGCGGGCGTCACCGTTTCACCGAACGGCGAATATGCCACCTATGTCACGTCCGATTCGAGCGGTTGGGACACCGTCCACGTGGTGCAGCTCGATACGGGGACGCAGGTCAGCGAAGCGACCGATTTGTACCCGGTGCAGTACGTCGACTGGCTCGGCAACGCCGAGGTGTTTGTCGGGGAGGAGCGGTCGCCGGGCAACCTGGAACTGAACACGTTTTATGTGTCGAACGGGCTTCAGGCTGATGAGACAGCCGCAAGCGTGCCCGTGTTCTCCAATTTGTCTCCGGATGCGCGCATTGTGAAAGTGACGTACAGCACGGAGACGAACGATATCTTCGTGCTCATCGAAGCGGGCGGGTCGAGTGAGGTCTACCACGTGGGCACGATGGAGACCATTCAGCCTGTCACCGTACCGCCGGGTTATATCAAGAATATCGCGATGACCGAGACCGGAGACAACCTGTACCTCGAGATCAACCAAGGCGGCCAATGGAACGTGGTTCGCCTCTATCAGACCCCTCAGACGAGCAGCTATACGCCGGAGTTTCAAATGGACTGGCAGCTTGTGAAGTCCAATGCGGCGCTCCTCGGCGTCGTCGGCAACACGCTCTACTACGGCACGGTCAACGCGGGCGGCCTCGTGACGGCTGTGTACCGCCAGACCTCAGGCGGCGACCAATTGGTCCGACAGCTCGCGCAACCGGCGCTCGCGAGCGAGATCGCCATCTCGTCGTCGGGCTCCATCGCGCTCAATCCACCGGCCATGACGAATGTGGAGGTGTGAAGAGGAAGGGCCAGGTGTCCGCTCAGACGCGCCCCGGCTTCGATTTATAACTTGACATAATATCAATTATCGGACGTAAAAGAGAAGCGAGAAAGAAATCACGGCTCGCGCCGTTACGCCGGCGCCACCGCCATACTCGCGACAATCAAAAGTCCTCCGAGGATCCCGGGCCACGTCATGGCCTCGCCAAGCACCATCCACCCAATGGCCGCGGCGAAGACGGGCTCAAGCGCGAACGTGATGGCCGTCTGCGCGGACGACAGGCGCTCCTGAGCCCAATTCTGCGCCCAAAGCGCAAACGCCGTGCCGAGAAGGCCGTTGACGAGCACGGCCGCCCACGTGACAGGCTGCGTCCAGGTGCGCACGTCCGCGAGCGGCGCCCATTGTCCGGCGAAAAGGGCGGCGGCCCACGTCAAGAGCGCCGTGACCCACACTTCCACCGCGGCGACGGCGAACGCGTCGAGCCCTTTCGCCCACCTATCCACGACGACAATCTGCAGGGCAATGCACATCGCGCATAGAATCGTCTCCGCGACGCCTGGGAATCGCCCGGCGAGCGGCGTGCCGGCGCACATCAAAAGAAGTCCGGTGCATGCCAGGGCCACGCCCCACCAGGTGCGGGCGCCTGGCCGCCGCTTCGTCATCGCGCTCGCCAGAGTGGGAACCATGACGACGTTCAGCCCCGTCAGAAATCCGCTGAGCCCAGGCGTGATGGTTCGAAGGCCCTCCGTCTGCAGCAGAAAGCTCGCGCCGAGCGGGATGCCCGCCAGCACCCCGACGGCCCACGTGCGCGCATCGTTCCATGCCGAAGACCTGCGGCGGGACAAGATCGCAAGTCCCAGCGTGGCGATCGCGGCCGCGGCAAAGCGGAGGGTGAGAAATGCGTACACCGGCAAGACGGCGAGCGCCTGTTTGGTCAGCGTGAACGTGGCGCCCCAAACGAGCGTGACGAAGACGAGCAGTCCGCGGGCCGCCCAAACGCCCGCGGCTCGGGAACGCTGCATGATTCCATCCTTCCTGGCGACGGGCCGAAACCTATTCGAAGAGATCAGATCTCTCATTTCTCCATTGAAATTCTGAGAGGGCAAGGTGTCCTACGGCTGCCTGTGCCCCTCTCTCTCCCGATCCTTCGACACGAGCTCCAGAATCCGCTGCGCCGTTTCCTCGATGGCCCGGTCCGTGACGTCGATGAGTGGACAGCCGAGATCGCGCACAATCGATTCGGCGTACAGCAACTCTTCCTCAATGCGCTTTCGGTCCGCGTACTGCGCGAGCACGGGCAGCCCCATGTGTTTGAGGCGCTGGCTGCGGATCCGCATCATCTGTTCGACGCCCATCGTGAGGCCCACGATGCGCGATCGCGGCACCTGATACAGTTCCGCGGGAGGCTTGACCTCGGGCACGAGCGGCAGGTTGGCCACGCGAAGGCCCTTGTGGGCGAGGAAGATGCTCACCGGGGTCTTGGAAGTGCGTGAGACGCCGATGAGGACGACGTCGGCCTGCAAGAGCGCCCGGGGATCGCGCCCGTCATCCGCTTTGACCGCGAACTCGATGGCGTCCACGCGCCGGAAGTAATCCTCGTTCAAGACGTGAAGAAGTCCCGGCTTCTGCTTCGGGTGGTCGTGAAACGTATCGATGAAGGCCTGCATCATCGGGCCCATGATGTCGACGACGCGCACGCCCAGCCGGATGCTCTCCATCTTCATCATCTCGCGCAACTCTGGCTGCACGAGCGTGTACGCGATGAAGCCGCCCGTTTGCTTGGCCGCCTCCACGACCTCGCGGATCTCGTCCTCCGTGCGCACCTGCGCGTACCGGACGATCTTCACGCGCCGCATGTCAAACTGATGGATGACCGCGTGAACCACGGCCTCGGCCGTATCTCCCAGCGAATCGGAACAGATGTAGATGGTGCGCGTGTCCTGAACGTTCGATTCGGTCATCGCCAGTTGGTCCCCCATTCTGCCACCAGGCGCGCCAGCGTCGTCTTGGTGATCCGGCCGACCACAATCGGCGGCTTGCCATCCTCGCTCGAGGGTTGGACGACGGGCAGGCTATCGACTTTGTACTCGATCATCCGCTTCGCCGCGTCGACCACGAGATCATTCGGGGTCACCGTCTCGATGTGCGGGTAGCGGGTCATGATCATGCCCACGGGAAGCGAGGTTGCGCTGGCATTTCCCAGCGTAAATTTCAGAAAATCTTTGCGAGAGACGACCCCCTGCAGCCGCCCCTCTTCATCCGCGACAATGAGTCCCCCCACGTCCTCCAGGAACATGGTGATCACGGCGTCGTGGACCGTCGTCGTTTCGCGGACGATCACCGGGAGGGACTGAACCTCACCCACGCGCAGATCGCGCCAAGGGACGGGCGTGGCCGGCTCTGCCGGATCGGCAAGAAAATATCCCACCCGCGGTTTGGCGTCCAGCTGTCCCAGCATGACGAGCAACGAGAGATCCGAGCGAATGGTGGGCCGGCTGACGCCGAGCATTTCCGCGATCTGATCGCCGGTGATGGGTTGATGCGCCTGCACGAGTCGCAAAATTTCCTTCTGACGAGGTGTGAGTTCGATGGGCCTCTCCCCCAGCAAGAGGCGGCCAGGCGGACACTCGACCGCCTGGCCGCGAATCGGATCGCGTGTGTCTCTATTGTACATCAACATCCGCATCTCATCTTGTCTCCATTTGTCCCCCTGGGTGTCGCCTCATCAACCCGTCATGCGTTTGCGCACGGCCGCCTGCGCCGCGGCAATCCGCGCGACCGGGATGCGGAAGGGCGAGCAGCTGACGTAGTCGAGCCCAATGTCCTCGCAGAACGCAATCGACGCCGGATCGCCCCCGTGTTCGCCGCACACGCCGGTCTTCAAATCGGGACGGCGCTTGCGCCCCGCTTCGACTGCCCATTGAATCAGCTTGCCGACGCCCTCCGTATCCAGCGTCTCGAACGGGTTGTAAGGCAAGATCTCCCGATCCAGGTATACGTTGAGGAATTTCCCCTCGGCGTCGTCTCGGCTGAAGGCGAACGTCATCTGCGTCAGGTCGTTGGTGCCGAAGGAGAAGAACTGCGCATCCTCCGCAATCTGGTCCGCCGTCAGCGCGGCGCGCGGCACCTCGATCATCGTGCCGATGCGGTATTCGATCTCGACGCCCTCGCGCTCCATCGTCCGCTTAGCGATCTCCTCCATGCGCTCGCGCAAAACGCGAAGTTCCTTCGGAGAGCCGATGAGCGGCAACATCACTTCCAGGTCGACGGCGATGCCTCGGCGTTTCGCCTGCGCCGCGGCCGTGATGATGGCCTCCATCTGCATATCGTAGATCTCAGGGTACACGATGCCCAACCGAGAACCTCGGAGACCCATCATGGGGTTGGCCTCCCGCAGGTATCGGGCTTGCCGGAGCAACTGTTCCGTCTCGGCGATCTCGTCCTCGGACGCGCCCTGCGCGCGAAGCTCCTCGAGGCGTTCGGCCAGCTCCTCTTCGCGCGGCAGGAACTCGTGTAGCGGCGGATCCAGCAGACGTATGGTCACCGGCAGGCCGTCCATCGCTTCGAAGATGGCGGTGAAATCCGAGACCTGGAGCGGCAGCAGTTTCGACAGGGCCGCCTGTCGCTCAGCCGACGTGGTCGCCAAAATCATGCGCTGCACGAGCGGCACCCGATCCGGCGACAGGAACATGTGTTCCGTGCGGCACAGGCCAATGCCCTCGGCGCCGAACTCTCGCGCGCGCCGCGCGTCTTCCGGCGTGTCCGCGTTGGCGCGGACCTTGAGGCGCCGCACTTGGTCCGCGATGGACAGCAACTCCTTCAGCTCGTCCGCCATTTTCGCTTCTTCCATCTGCGCCTCTCCGACATACACCGTCCCGGTTCCGCCGTCCACCGAGATGACGTCACCTTCCTTCAGCACGACGCCGTTCGATTCGACCTGACGCGCCTCGAAGTCGATGTGCACGCCGTCACAGCCGCAGACCGCCGGCTTGCCAATTCCGCGGGCCACAACCGCCGCGTGGCTCGTCATCCCACCGTGCGTCGTCACAACGCCTTCCGCGGCCAGCACGCCGTGGATGTCCTCGGGCGTCGTCTCAGGCCTCACGAGGACGACCTTCTCGCCGCGCTGCGCCCACTCCACCGCCGTGTCCGCATCCAACACAATTCGGCCCACGCTCGCGCCTGGAGACGCCGGAAGCCCCTTGGCGAACACCTGCAGTGCATCCGTTCCCTGCAGCCGCCGGTGCAAAAGCTGGCGCAGATGCTGGGCGTCGACGCGCAGGAGCGCCTCTTCCGGCTGAATCAGGCCTTCATGCAGCATGTCGATGGCGATGCGGACGGCCGCCTGCGCCGTGCGCTTCCCGCTCCGCGTCTGCAGCACGAACAGCTTGCCCCGCTCCACCGTGAACTCGACGTCCTGCATGTCCCGGAAGCGCGTCTCCAACTGCTTCGCGAGGGCCACGAGCGACTCGTACACGTGCGGCATGGTGTGGGCGAGATCGGCAATGGGTTGAGGCGTGCGAATACCCGCGACCACGTCCTCGCCCTGGGCATTCGACAGGAACTCGCCGAACAACACGGGTTCGCCCGTCGACGGATGGCGCGTGAAAATGACGCCCGTGCCGCTGTCGTCCCCCATGTTGCCGAATACCATCGCCTGCACGTTCACCGCTGTGCCGAGGGTCTCAGGGATACCGTGAGCCTTGCGATAGACGATGGCCCGCGGGCTGTTCCACGAGCGGAACACGGCCTCGATGGCGAGTTCCAATTGCACGTTCACGTCCTGCGGGAACGGCTGTCCGACGTGTTCTGCAAACAGTTTCAGGTACGTCGCCACGAGATCCTTCCACGCGTCGGCCGGAAGGTCGCGATCGCGCTCAACGCCGTGCTTGGCCTTCGCCGCCCTAAGTGCGTGTTCGAACGGCTCCAGCGATACGTTGAACACCACGTTTGCGAACATTTGAATCAGGCGGCGGTACGAGTCGTAGGCGAACGCGGGATCCTGCGACTGATTCGCCAGCGCCCGCACCGTCAGATCATTGAGGCCCAGATTCAAAATGGTGTCCATCATGCCCGGCATCGACACGGGCGCGCCGGAGCGCACGGAAACAAGGAGCGGCTGAAACGCGTCGCCGAATCGCTTCCCGGCCGTGCGCTCGAGCCGCAGGATGGCGAGCGCCACCTCGTCCAGCAGCCCTTCGGGAAACTTGCCGCCCCGCGCCCAATATTCGTTGCAAGCCTCCGTCGTGATGGTAAAGCCAGGCGGGACGGGAAACCCCCATTGAACCATCTGCGCCAAGTTGGCGCCTTTGCCGCCCAAAAGGCTTCGGTTTTTCGGATCTGCTTGATCAAAGGAATAGACCCACCGGGTCGTGAGCGCCTGATCGCGCTGTACATCCTGCACCTGCGCCATCTTGCATCCCCCTTGTCGCGGCCTTCGTGTCGCCCATCCGGCGAAGCGCTTGCACATGGGTCGCCGTGCGCTTGCCGCGAGCTCGCCATGTGACACATCACAATTCGAATTCCCTGTACTTCGTTCATACCACAGAACGAATTATGACGCAACAATTTTCGTGAATGCATTGACGAAACCGAGATTGTGATGTCATAATTCTGTTGAAGGTGAGTCTGCGCGTACCAATCGACGGGTCGCCGCGCAGTCATGAACACCGCGCGATGGAAGCCGATCGCAGCCAACGGAGTTACCAAGGAGGGATCGCCGATGGATCGAGAGCTCGCTCTCGAACTCGTTCGCGTCACAGAGGCGGCCGCGCTTGCCGCCAGCAGGTGGGTCGGCCGGGGTGATGCGGACGGCGCGGACGGTGCTGCCACGGAGGCGATGCGCAACATGTTCCGCACCGTCAACATCCGCGGCGTCGTGGTCATTGGCGAGGGCGAGATGGACGAAGCGCCCATGCTCGCTCAAGGGGAAGAGGTCGGGACAGGACGCGGGCCGCGCGTGGATGTGGCCGTCGATCCCATCGAAGGCACGTCCATGGTCGCCAAAATGCTGCCGAACGCCCTTTCGGTCGCGGCCATCGCCCCACGAGGACATCTGTTGAAGGCCCCGGACATGTACATGGAGAAGCTCGCGTGCGGCCCTCGCCTGCGCGGCATCCTGTCCCTCGACGATCCGCTGGAGACCACGCTGCGGAAGGCCGCCGAAGCGCTCGGCAAACCTCTGTCGGAGCTGTCCGTGGCCATGCTCGAGCGCGATCGCCACAAAGCCCACCTCGAAGTGGCTCGGCGCTTGGGTGTGCGGATCAAGCTGCTGAACGCGGGCGACGTGCTGGGCTCTATCGCCACGGCGCTGCCTCGCGGCGGCACAGATCTGTACATCGGCTCGGGTGGCGCGCCCGAAGGCGTCCTCGCGGCGGTCGCTCTGCGCTGCTTGGGCGGCGACTTCCAAGGCCGATTGATGCCGCAGACTCCCGAGCAGCGCGAGCGCTGCCAGCAACTCGGCCTCGACGTCGCCAAGACCCTGACGCTGTCCGATCTCGCCGGCGATGACGATGCCATCTTCGCAGCGACGGGCATCACCGATGGGGATTGGCTCGAGGGCGTGCGTCGCGAAGGCGACTACCTGCACACGCACTCTGTCGTGATGCGGGTTCGCACGGGCACGGTCCGCCATGTCAACGCCACGCATTATCGGCCGCTCGAACTGCGGCTCGCGCAGACGGTGTGACCTGTCCGAGGTCGGTGTTGATGCTTCATCCTCTCCACACGTTCCCAACTCGAAAGGCCGCCACGCGGGCGGCCTTCTTTTTCTCACCGTTCGAATTGGAAAGTCGCGGGCTCCCTTTCACGCGTCCTCCGCGTTGGCCAGTGACCTGAGCCACGCTCGGACATCTCCCGGGCGCTGCTTCAGGGCAGCACGAACCTGGGCCACACGCGTCAGCCGCCGATAGCCGGCTTCGGCCACCAGCGGCTCCACGCCGACGGAGCAGAGCGTCGCCGCGACCTCGCCGAGTTCGTGCGCTCGCCGGTCTGCGTGTTCCAGGTTTCGCTCGACAAGGTACAGGGCCAGATCTCGAAGGTGATGTTCTGGGAACGAGGCGTCGAGCGAGGCGAGGACGCGATCGGCCAGTCCCATCTTCTCAGCGGCGGCCAAGGCTTCGAGAAACAGCGCCTCCAGGCCCTTCAGCACCGCGGAGCGGCACATCTTGAGAAGGGCGGCCCCGCCCACCTCGCCGTCCAACACCTCGATCCGGCAGCCGTACAGCGTAAACGCCGCCTGGAACCTGCGCGCGCCGTCGCCATCCACGACAAGGGGTACCCGATGGCCGTGCGGCTTCACCGCCGACATCACCGCGACGGCGGCGTATTGAGCCGACGGACGGTGCCGGGAGATGACGTCTCCGATGGCGCGCTTGACGGCTGGCGAGCACGAGGTGAAGTCGGCATACAGCGCCCCCTCGCACAGATGCGGACCGGCTTGCTGCGCCACCTCGAGTGCGGCTTGCGCCGTGACCAAGGAGAAGATGACATCACATTCGCCCGCCACCTCCGCCACCGACGCCTTGCACGAGACACCAAGCTCCTCCGCCCGCGGCCTCCAGGACTCGGCAGAAGCCGCGTCGTACGCCGCCATGTCGATGGCGCCCGCCTGCCGAAGTCCTGACGCGATGGCGCTCGCGGCTTCGCCGAATCCGATGAACCCCAGTTTCATGCCGCTCCCCCCACCCTGTTCCGGCACCACAGCTCAAACCCATGCCACACCGAGCTCCCGCAGCTTGTCCCGCAGTCCGTACACGTCGATGCCAAGTTCCCCAGCGGCGAGACGGGCCCGGGTCGATTCTTCCTTTTCGACGCGCGCGTCGGCCCGTGTCGCAACGTCCAACGCGCGCTCCTGCGGCACGCAGACCACGCCGTCCATATCAGCGACGATCACGTCGCCCGGCCGAACGCAGATTCCCGCGCACACGATGGGCACGTTCACGGACCCCGGGGTCGCTTTGACGGTGCCCCGAGCCGAGATGGCGCGAGACCAGACCGGAAAGCCCATCTTCTCGAGTTCCGCCACGTCGCGCACTCCCGCTTCGATCACCAGCCCCGCCACGCCGCGCGCCATGAGCGAGGTCGCGAGGAGTTCACCGAACATCCCGTCGGTCGACGGCGAGGTGGTTGTGACGACCAAGACGTCCCCTGGTTGGCACACCTCGACGCTGGCGTGAATCATCAGGTTGTCCCCGGGCTGGCACAGGACCGTGACGGCGGTGCCAAACGCGCGCGCGCCTCGATAGATGGGCCGCATGTAGGGCAACATCAGCCCGTCGCGCCCCATCGCTTCGTGAAGCGTCGCGACGGAATGGCGGCCCAGGTGTTCGACGAGCGAGCGCTCCGGCCGTTCGATGTGCGTGACGATGACCGGCCTCACACGAACTCACCTCCGACGGAAGGAAACACGCGCTGATACGCCTCTGCGTAGACGATGGGTTGTCCGGAATTGCGGCCCGCCTGCACACCGCGGCGCTTGGCGACATCCGTGTAATACGCCCAGAGATGCTCCTGGGCTTGCATGCATTCCATTGCCTGTCGCTTCTTCTCGAAGACCGGCGTGATGTCCAACAGAAGATCGATTCGGAACTGGCACTGTTCGGGCTGATGAGGTTCGAACGAGTACAGCTGCGGGGCGCCGATGGGCGGGTATTCGGACGGATACCCGTGCGCCTGCGCGAGGATCCTTGCCTCGCGGACGAGTTCGGCCGTGCGCGGATGGTCGGCATTGTAGGGATCCACGAACGTATGCGACAACAGGACGTCCGGACGATACTTGCGAAACTCCTGCACAAGCGCATCTCGCAACGCCGGCGTCACCTCGATGGGGTAATCTCCAACATCCAAGAAGCGGATCTCGGCGCCCAGGATGTCCGCAGCCCGCTCCGCTTCCTCGCGCCGAATGCGCTTGATTTCTTCGAGCGATTTGCCCTCCTTCCACAGGCTCGCAGACTCACCTCGCTCGCCGTACGTGAGACACAGGACGCGCACCGTCCAGCCACGTTCGCTGTACAAGGCGATGGCCCCTCCAGCCCGCCACACGAAGTCGGCGGCGTGCGCGCTCACGACCATCAACGTTCCCTGGTTCTGCACGTGACAGCCTCTCCTTTCATCAACACTTCTCGAATCCATGTCATGCGACGTGCATCTCACGCCTCGCGTCCTATCAATTTGCGAGGGTTGTCTACCCACATCGTTCTCAGGGCATCGGGCGAAAATCCGGCGTCGAGAAGGCGCGTGGCGAAGTCCAGAATCCCGTCCACGACGCCCGGATTGGATGTCTGACCAAGATCCGTGGAAAGGAGTGTGCGCTCTGGCCCCACCGCACGGATGGCCTCGAAGAGCACGCCCCAGTCGCACTTCTGGGTGTAAAACGTGGTGTAGCAGTGTTCGATGAAGGCGCCGAGATCGGCGAGCTTCACCTGGTCTTCAATCGACAACGCTTCAGAAGGGAACAGCGCGTGCGTCACGATGACCTTTTGGATCCCAAGCGCCCGTGCGCGCTCCACGACGGCGAAAATTTCGTCTCGAGCCAGATGGCCCGTCGCGAGCGCCATCTGGTGGTGACGAACCCGTTCAAGGCATTGGGCGAGATCGGAACGGAAGTGGCCCTGTTCGTCCCATACCGAGATCGGCTCGAGCCCGATGCCTTCCGCCCGCACCTCCGATTGGATGCGCGCCCAAAACGGCAGATGAGATTGCCCGCGGGCCGCCTGCTTCTCGGGGCTTTCGTTCGCCGCGTCGACGGTGGGCAGCCACACGATGCGCGCTCCCGCTCGCCCGGCGATATCCACGGCGACCGGATTGAACCCGCCCACGGCGTGATTCAACACGACGGCGCCCACCACATCGACTTCGGACACCACGCCGGACACCACTTTCGCTCGTTCGACCGTGGGAACGTAGTGAGATTTTAGGGCGAAGCCCGACCAGCCGAGGTCTCGAAATTGACGGGCCAGCGACACGTCGTCGATGCTTCGCTCGACGAGGTCCGGCCACACGTGCACGTGCAGGTCGTACAGGCCGTTGAGGAGCGAGACGATGTCCTCCCGTTGTGCCATGGGTTCGCGTCCCTTCTCTCCAAATGGAATTCATGATTGTCCTACAAAATAGACGACAAAGTTGGGCGCAACGGCGCGAGGCTCCCCGCCCTCGCGCTAAAATCCCTGGCGCATGCTGCGGAGCGTGTCGCAGACTTGGCTTAGATGAACGCGCATGGCCTGCTCCGCCGAGTCCGGATCGCGTCGGCGAATCGCGTCCACGATTCGCTCGTGCTCTTGCATGGAGGCAGCCGATCGATTCGGCGCCAAGATGGTGCGGTACTGGTATCGAACGCTTTGAGAATTGAGCGTGTCGAGCAATCGCTTGGCGGTGTTGTGCCGAGAGATCTCGGCGATGGTCCGATGGAGTCTCGCGTTGCCGTCGGAGTACGAGAGCAAGTCGTTCCCCTCGTACTGGCGCCGCATCCAGGAGATGATGTCTTCCAGCCGCCGCACGTCTTCGTCCGTCGCCCGGAGCGCAGCGTACCGCGCGATCAGGCATTCGAGCGCCATGCGGACCTCCAGGATCTCCACCGCTTCCTCGTGGGAGACGTGGCGAACGCGGGCACCGCGGTACCGCTCGCGTTCCACCAAGCCCTCCTGTTCCAGGCGGGCGAGGACAGTGCGAACGGTAGCTCGGCTCGCGCCCAGCCAGCGCGCGAGATCCATTTCCACGAGCCGCTGAGACGGCATCAGCGTACCGTCGATGATGGCGTCGCGCAGGCGCCTGTAACACTCCTCTTCGGTATAACCCTGACTTGGGACTTCCACGTGGGCACCGCCTCCGGTCGACTTGTCATCTGGAACAGTTATACCACAGGCGTGCCATAGTGGTGAAAGCTTTCCACCGTCTTGTTGCCCCAGGCTTGGCCGCGAGCGCGCTCGGCCTCCGTCCAGGTGATGGGCTGCCAGTCCGGTGCGAGCACGAGGTAGCCGCCCGCGCACACCTCGATGCGATTGCCGCCGGGCTCATACACGTACACGAAGTAGGTCTGGTTGATGGCGTGCTTGCTGGGTGCAAATTCGATGAACACGCCGTGATCGACAAACAGGTCCGCGGCTCGCCAAATGCTCTCGTTCGTGTCGACGCGAAAGGCGATGTGGTGCAGGCGACCTCGGGCCCCTGTCGCGTCCAAGGTGTACACGACGTCGTACGACTTGTTCATGGCGCGATACCAAACCCCCGGCCTCTTGCCGTTGTCCAGCCGGATCTGTTCTGTGAGTTTGAGCCCGAGGACCGACTCCACGAAGTCGCCGTCGCGCTCCGCATCCGACGACAAAAAGTTAATGTGATCGAGCGTCTTCACCCCCACGCCCCGGCCCGTGAACTTCTGCGGCTGATTCTTCAGAAAGGGGCGCAGGTGTTCCGGCGCATGGTAATAGCTCGTCTCGTAGTACAGTTCGTACAAATGCCCATCCGGCCCGCGAAACTGGTAGGCGGGTCCATGTCCGAAGCTTTCATCGACCCATTCTCCGTCGACGCCGGCCTCCGTCAGCGCTCGGACTCGGCGTGAAAGCGCCTGCTCGCTCGTCGTGCGAAGCGCCGTATGGCCGACGCCCGCTCGGTCGGACTCGGTCAGGATGAGCGAGTACATCTCGTAGTCGCCCATGCACCGCAGGTAGATGGAGCCCGCCTCGCGCCCCACCTCCTCCATGCCTAGGATATCGCGAAAAAACCCATAGCTCTCGTCGATGGCAGGCGTGAACAGCTCGACATGCCCAAGGTGCGCGATGTCATACACGGGCTCGGTGCTCATGGTGGATTCCCCCTCTCGCCGCCGGCCGAGATCGGCCGGATCATTCGACAACAAGATTGTATGACAATTTAGGTGACAATCATATCATGACGCACCGCCTGGCGAATGTCAACGTTTTCGTGCGATGGCGCCCGAGCGAGGCAAGGCGCGCAGGGCGGCAGAGCTCTGCGCTCAAGACGAGCGGCCTTCGCGTTCGCCATCGCCCACGAGGACCGACACGTCGGCCCCCGGCCGCGGTGGCCAGGCGGACAGGTCAAACGGAAAGTCCGATCCCGCGAGGACGCGACCGGCGCCGACCACGTCGATCAAACACTGAAGCGCAGCGTCGGACCACAGCACGTTGTCGTAGAACATGCGCCGAAGATACGCCGTCGGCCTGTCCTGCAGCCGCCCTCTCACCTGCGGCCACACATCGTACCCCTGTTCGATGCGCCCAATTTGATACGGCAGAAAGCCACCCCCGTGCGCCAATAGCACGCGCGCGCCGGGATACCGGTCGAGAAGGCCAGACAGGACGAGGTGCGACGCCGCGAGCGTCGTCTCCCAGGGCACGCCGACCAGGTTGGGCAGCATGAGGCGGGCCGCCCGCGGATCGGCGTGCAGCAAAGGATGCAGAAACAGGACCGCCCGGCGCGCGTCGGCGACCTCCCACACGGGCCAAAAGGCCTCGTCGCCGATGAGCGCCTCCCCGACGCCTGGGCCCACGATGGCCCCGACGAATCCCTCGTCCATCCGGCGCTCCAGCTCCCGCGCGGCGGCTACAGGATCCGCGAGCGGCAGCGTGGCGAGCGGGCGAAACCTCTCGCGGTGCGGCGCCAGCAAATCTCGCAGGGCGTCGTTGTACACCTCGGCCACCTGCGCGCCGATCTCGGCCGGCAGGTGATACACGAACAGCTGCGGCAGGGGCGACACGAGCGCCAGGCCGATCCCGGCGCGCCGATATGCGCCGGCGAACTCCTCGAAGTCGACGAACGTGCGCTTCAGCTCAAACGACCAACGGCCCTCCACCGTGAGAAACGGCTCCTTGTCCGGCGCGCGCCGCTCGAGGGTCGCCTGAATGCGAGGCTCTCGCTGGAGGAACGCAAGCACTTCAGCAGGCAGAAAGTGCGTGTGCACGTCCGCCGCTCGATTCGGCTCGGTCACGGGCTTTCACCCCGGGCCGCGTCCTGCTCCGCCTTCGACACGCCGCCAACGCCCCAATGCGCTTTCGGCACCTCGTACAGGATGACCCGCACCGTCTCCCGCTTGGCGCCGAGCGTCTCCACCACCGCGTCGGTCAGCTTCTCCAAGAGCGCCCGCTTCTGCTCGGGCGAGCGCCCTTCCACCATGGTGACCTGGACCAGCGGCACCTTGACCCCTCCTCACTCGATGACGTCCAGTTCGATTGCGCCCATGCCCGCGAAGGCGATCTCGACGCGATCGCCCGGGTGCACGTAGATGGCCTCCGTGATGCCGCCCGTCAGGACCACCATGCCGGGCTCGATGGCCGCGCCGAAGCGCGTGAGCATGCGCACCTGTTCCACGACGGACCGCACCGGGTGGCCGAGCACCGCCGCGCCCGCGCCCGTCTGCGCGACTTCCCCGTTCAGGCGCATCACCACCCCCACCTCGTCGAGCCGAAATGCGTACGGCGAGTACGCCTGATCCGCCAGATAGAAGCGCGCACTCGACGCGTTGTCGGCGATCACGTCCACGAGCGTGAAGGAGAAGTTCTCGTACCGGCTGTCGATGACCTCGACTGCAGGGACGACGCACTCGGTCGCGAGCCACACGTCGCGCGCGGTCACATTCGGCCTTTCCAAGCGGCTGCGGAACACGAACGCGATCTCCGGCTCCACGCGCGGATGGATGAGTCCCTGCATCGACAACACCGGGCGCTCCAGTTCCATCGTGGAAAGGAGGTGTCCGAAAATGGGTTCGTCCACGCCCACGGACCGCTGCTTCGCCTTGCTCGTGAGCCCCATCTTCCAGCCGACGAGCCGCGCCCCCTCCGCCATGTACTTCTGCATGGTCAAGCGCTGGATCTCATACGCGTCGTCCACCGTGAGCCCGTCGTAACGGAGCGTCAGCTTCTTCAACTCCGTGGCCGTCGTCTGGTGGCGATACAGCTCATCCGCGATGGACGGAAGCGACAGGGCCATTCGCGTTCGCCTCCTTGCCGTGCGCGATCTCGTACGCGACATCGACGATCATATCCTCCTGGCCGCCCACCACGCGGCGCCTGCCGAGTTCCACGAGAATGTCGCGCACGTCGACCCCAAACTGCCTCGCCGCACGCTCGGCGTGCAAGAGAAAGCTCGAGTACACGCCCGCGTACCCAAGCGTGAGCGCCGTGCGATCCGTCAGGACGGGTCGCGCCATCCGCGGGCGCACGACGTCCTCCGCCGCGTCCATGGCGGCGTACAGGTCCACGCCGGTCTCGATGCCGTACTTCTCGCACGCGGCCACAAACACCTCGAGCGGCGTGTTTCCGGCGCCTGCCCCGAGCCCCGCGAGGCTCGCGTCAATCCGGTATGCGCCCTCTTCCACGGCCGCGATGGAATTGGCGACCGCCACGCCGAGGTTGTTGTGCGCGTGGAACCCGACCTGGACGTCATCCGGCAGCGCCTCCCGCAGCGCGGACACCTTGCGGCGAACCTCGTCCATGAGCATCGCGCCCGCCGAATCGACAATGTACACGCAGTGCGCGCCGTAGGAGGCCATCTTTTTCGCCTCTTCCACCAGCCGCTCGGTCTCCGTCATGTGGCTCATCATGAGAAAGCCGACCACGTCGAGTCCCATCTTGCGCGCCTCTTCCATGTGTTCCGCCGAGATGTCCGCCTCCGTCGAGTGTGTGGCGACGCGCACCCCGCGGATGCCGAGGCCGACGGCGCGCTTCAGGTCTTCGAGCGTTCCGATGCCGGGCAAAAGCAGCGCGACGACCTGCGACCGTTGGACGGTTTGACACACCGCACCGACGTAGTCCTCTTCCGACTCCTTCGAAAAACCGTACTGAATGGAGCTTCCGCCGAGTCCGTCGCCGTGGGACGCCTCGATCTTGGCCACGCCCGTCCTGTCCAGCGCGCCTGCGATGGCCTTTGCGTCTTCGACGCTGAACTGATGCCTCACGGCGTGCATGCCGTCGCGCAGCGTGACGTCCGTGACCTCAATCTTGTACCGATACGACACCGCGCCTCACCTCGCTTCTTCCGCCGACGTCACCTGCATCTTGTGACGCGCGTACTCTTCGCCAAACTTCACTGCCGCCGCGGTCATGATGTCGAGGTTCCCCGCGCACACCGGCAGGTAATCGCCGAGGCCCTCGACCTCGATGGAGATGCTGACGAGATCGTCCTGGAAGATGGGCTCGCGGTTCAACCGATACCCAGGGACGAATGTCTGCACGTGGCGCACCATCTGTTCGATGGACTCGAGCACCTTCGCCTGGGTGGTCGGGCTTGCGTCTTCCATCAAGCAGTAGATGGTGTCGCGCATGAGGATGGGGGGTTCCGCCGGGTTGAGGATGATGATGGCCTTCCCTCGCTTTGCGCCCCCGATGGCCTCCAGCGCGCGCGCCGTCGTCTGGGTGAACTCGTCGATGTTCGCCCGCGTGCCGGGCCCCGCGCTCTTGCTGGCGATGGTGGCGACAATCTCCGCGTAACGCACCCCGACCACCCGGCTGACGGCGTACACCATCGGCACGGTGGCCTGGCCGCCGCAGGTGACCATGTTGACGTTCGGCGAGTCGAGGTGCTCCTCCAGGTTGACCGCCGCGATGACGTACGGCCCGCGCGCTGCCGGCGTCAAGTCGACCGCCTGGATGCCTGCTTCGCGAAGCAGTTTGGCATGGCGCACGTGCGCCTTCGCGCTCGTCGCGTCAAAGACGATGTCCGGGCGCACCCCTTGTTCGAGGACCGCCTTGAGTCCGTCGGCCGACGTCTCAAGCCCCATCTCGCGGGCGCGCCGAAGGCCATCCGATTCCGGGTCGATGCCGATCATCCAGCGCGGTTCAATCCACGGGCTTCGCTTCAGCTTGATCATGAGATCCGCCCCGATGTTCCCGGACCCGACGATCGCGGCACTGAGCTTCTTCAATCCGAACCCTCTCCTTTCGCCCACACGAACTCCACGCCGCCTAGCGGCCCAAAGGACAGCTGGACGCGATCGCCAGGCTGAATGGGCACGGCGGCGCTGACGGCGCCGGACAACACGACCTGACCCGCACGAAGGGGCGTGCCGAGTTCGGTCAGGGTGTTGGCGAGCCAGGCCACGGCCTTCGCCGGATGCCCCATCACCGCGGCACCCGCTCCCGTCTGCACGACTTCTCCGTTCAGCTTCAGCACCCCGCCCACCGTCTCCAGGTCGACGCCGGAGATGGCGGTGGGTAGATTCCCCAAGACAAAGCAACCGGCGGACGCGTTGTCGGCCACGGTGTCCACCAGCCGGATGCGCCAGTCGGCGATCCGGCTGTCAATCACCTCGATGGCGGGCACCACCGCCCGAGTCGCCGCCAGAACCTGATGCAGGTCCACGCCCGGTCCGACGAGATCCTCCGCGAGAATGAACGCGATCTCCGGCTCGACCTTGGGTTGAATCAGCGGGAAATCGACGGTCGAGCCGCTCTCAAACCACATCGACTGAAACAGGTGTCCGAAGTCGGGCTGGTCCACGCCGAGCTGGATCTGCATCGGCTTGCTGGTGAGGCCGATCTTGTGCCCCACGACGCGATCGCCCGACGCCATGCGCCGCTTCACATTCACAAGCTGGATGCGGTAGGCGTCCTGCACCGACAGGTCGGGGTGTTCGTCCGTCAAGGGCGGAATGGGCGACTGTTCGCGCTCCGCGCGCCACAGTGCCTCCGCCAGGGATTCCAGCCGTTCGCTCATCTCATCCACTCCGATCACAGCTTGATGCAGACGTTTTTCAACTCGGTGAAGAATTCGAAGCTGTGCACGCCGCCTTCGCGCCCGATACCGCTCTGCTTCATGCCGCCAAACGGGGTCCGCAGATCGCGGAGGAACCAGGTGTTCACCCAGATGACGCCCGCCTCGAGCTCGCCCGCGACCCGGTGCGCGCGCTTCAGATTCGACGTCCACAGCGTGGCGGACAGGCCGTAGTGCGTGTCGTTCGCGAGGCGAATGACCTCTTCCTCCGTGTCGAACGGCTGCACCGTCACGACCGGGCCGAACACCTCCTGCCGCGTGATCTCGCACGTCTCGTCCACGTCGACGATCACCGTCGGCTCGTAGAAGGCGCCCCTCTTCAGGTGTTCGGGGCGCTTGCCGCCGACGAGCACCCGGCCGCCCTGCTCCACGGCGCGCCGGACAAAACCATGCACGCGCTCCAGGTGTTCCTCGGAGATGAGGCTGCCAACGTCGGTCTGCGGATCGAGCGGATCGCCGACCCTAAGCTTCCGGGCGCGATCGACGAGCGCCTCGACGAACCGGTCATACAGCGGGCGCTCGACGTAGATGCGCGATCCACAGAGGCACACCTCGCCCTGGTTGACGAAGCTCGAGCGCACGGTGGTCGCGATGGCGTCCTCAAAGTCGCAGTCCGCAAACACAATGTTGGGGTTCTTGCCGCCGAGCTCGAACGAGAGGCGCTTCAGCGTGCTCGCCGCCGATCGCATGACCGCCTTGCCCGTCGTCGTCTCGCCCGTGAGCGAAATCAGGTCCACGTCCTCGTGCTCGGTGAGGAATTGCCCCGCCGCATCGGGCCCGAACCCGTGCACCACGTTCACCACGCCGTCCGGCACGCCCGCCTGCTTGCAGATCTCCGCGAGCTTGGTGGCGGTCATCGGCGTGAGTTCCGCAGGCTTGATGACGCACGTGTTGCCGGCCGCGAGGCAAGGCGCGACTTTCCACGTCAGCAAGAAGAGCGGGAGATTCCACGGCGAGATGAGGCCCGCGACCCCGACCGGGCGCCTGAGCGCGTAGTTCAGCGCCACGCCCTCCATCTCGAACGTCTCGGTCGAAAGTCCCTTCACGAAGTCGGCAAAGAAGCGAAAGTTATAGGCGGAACGCGGAATATCGAGGCTCTTCGCGAGCGACAGAGGTTTGCCCGTATCCGTCGTCTCGAGAAGGGCCAGTTCCTCCAGGTTTTCCTCGATCAAGTTGGCGATGCGGTGCAGAATCGCGGCGCGCTCCTGTGCAGTCGTCCGGCTCCATGTCCGAAACGCCCGCCGCGCCGCGCGCACCGCCTTGTCGATCTCGGCGCGCCCTCCCTCGGCCACCGTGCCAATCCGCTCGCCCGTCGCCGGATTGAGGTTGTCGAACGTCCGCCCGTCCTCGGACGGCACAAATGCGCCATCGATAAAGTGAAGCACTCGTTCCATCGTCATCCCTCGCCCATCTCGAACGATTCGTCGTAAGACTCAACTTGCATCGCGGTATCTGATCGTCAGCACGGGGTTCCCGGAACCCGACGAGGGACCGTAACCGTGCAACTCTCCCTCGAACTGCTTCCGCAACACGCCGAGCAACACCGCCACGTGGCGGCCGCCGGACTCCACGCCCGCCGCCCGCACGTACGACGGCAGCATGCTGACGGCCGACGCCTTGTCGCCCTTGACGAGATATTGGCAAAATTCGCGATCCAGCGCCTGTTCCGTGAGGTTCGGCCATTTCTCCGGCCCGCGCCCCAGGTTGTGCGCGAGCGCCCCGCTCGCCAAGAACACCACCCGCTCCGGCGACTCGAGAATCACGTCCCCCATCACTTCGCCCCAGCGCATCGACTCCTCGAGCGACGCGGCCCAACACACGGACAGAGCCACCACAGGCGTGGGCCGCTTGAGCAAGTACCGAAGCGGAACCACGGTGCCGTAGTCCCACACGTAAGTGGGATCGTCCACCGCGACGACCTGAAGACCGTTTCGCTGCCCCGCCTCCACCAATCGCCTGCCGAGCTCCGGATGACCCGGGTGGTCATACGGCACGTCGCTAATCAGATCCGGGCACTCCACGGCCGTCAAAATGCCTTTGTGCCGCGGCGTGACGTCCACGTAGTGCATGAAGCTGGACATCCAGTGGCACGAGATGATCACGACCACGTCAGGCCGGATCTGGTCGATCACGTCCGCGCACTTCAACATCGCCTCGACCATCGGCTTCTGAAATTCCGGAACGCGATCCCGATGGCAGATCCTCGGCGTGTGCGGCGTGATCATGGCCAATTCCAGACTCATTTCAATCCCTCCCCGAATGGAACCATTGCGTGCATCCCCCTCCGCGGCGGAAGGCTCCTCCGACTGCTGCACCCATGGTAGCACGCTGAAAGCGCTCGCTGTACGCTCTTGTTTCTCTATGCGGAACGTGATACACCATTCCTAGAAGCGCTTTCACTTCCACAGGGGAGGGATGGCCCATGCCGAGGCAGTCGGATGCGCGCACGCTCTCGTCACTCCGCCACGCGCTGCAGGCTCTCCGCTGCTTTTCCCAAGACGAACCCGAGCTCGGCATCACGGAGATTTCGCGCAAACTCGGCCTCTCCAAAAGCACCGTGCACCGAATCATGGCGACCCTCGCCGAAGAGGGGTTTGTGCACCGGGATGAGGAGACGCACCGGTATCGACTCGGCCTTTCCGTGCTGAGCCTCGGCGGCATCATCATGTCCAACCTCGAGATCTGCCGGGAAGGTCAGCATCTCCTGGAGGAGTTCGTGCATCGCTTCGACGAGACCGTGCACCTTGCGGTGTTGGAGGACTTCTGCACGGTCTACGTCAGCAAGCTCGAGTGCAAGCACCCCGTGCAAATTGCGACCCACGTCGGCCGCCGCAACCCGCTCTACTGCACGAGTTCCGGCAAGGTCATTCTCGCCTACCAAGACGAATCGATGATCGAAGAGGTCATTCGGCGCGGCCTTCAGCCCTTCACGCCCAACACCATCACGGATCCGAACCGCCTCCGAACCGTCCTCGCGCAGATTCGCGAGGCAGGATACGCGACGAGCGTCGGCGAACTCCGCCCGGGCGTCAACAGCGTCGCGGCACCGGTCCGCGATTACACGCGGCGCGTGATGGGCGCCGTGACCGCTGTGGGACCCGCCGCTCGATTCACGGACGAGAAGATGAAGTCGCTCGCCAAGACCCTCATCTCCATCAGCAAGGAGATCTCGAACCGCCTCGGCTACTATGAGCGGCTACCGTCGCGCACGCGCCTTCAGGTGTCCCACTCGATAGGCAGGCCGACGTAATTCTCGGCGATGGTCGCGAGCCCGTGCCGGGAGGACGTGATGTAATCCAATTCCGCCAACTGAATCTCTCGTTCAAACGGCGAGTGCTCGGAGAAACGGTGCAGCATCTGCGTCATGAAATACGAAAATCGCTCCGCTTTCCACACGCGCCGGAGACAGATCGCGGAATACCGCTGTAACAGATGGTCCGATCCGTCTCGATAGTAGCGCGCGATGGCCTCCGCGAGGACGCGCGCGTCGGACACCGCGAGATTCAACCCCTTGGCACCCGTCGGCGGCACGATGTGAGCGGCGTCGCCCGTCAAGTACAGGCGCCCGTACTGCATGGGCGCACAGACAAAGCTCCGCATCTGCACGATGGACTTCTGCAGGATGGGGCCTTCGATGGGCTCCCACCCGTCCTCCGTGGCGAGCCGCAGGCGCAACTCCTCCCAGATGCGGTCGTCCGACCAGTTGCGGATGTCGTCGTCCGCGTCCACCTGCAGGTACATGCGCTGGATCTCCGGGGACCGCGTGCTGACCAGTGCAAAACCCCGGTCGCTGTTGCAGTAAATGAGCTCCCGGCTCGATGGAGGCGCCTGGGTCAGGATGCCGAGCCATCCCATGGGATACGTTTTCACAAACTCTTGGCGAGCGCTTTCAGGAATGGCCGCACGACTGGGCCCGTGAAATCCGTCACACCCGGCGATGAAGTCGCACTCCAGCAGTTCAAACGGCGCATCGGGATCCCGCCGGAAGCGGATGCGCGGCCGCTCGGTGTCGATGGCTTCGAGAGACACGTCCTGTACGGAAAAGAGGATCTCTCCTCCCTGCGCTAGACGGGCCGCGACGAGATCCTTGATCACCTCGTGCTGCGCGTAGAGCGTGACGCACTTGCCGGTCAACTCCTTAAGCGGGATTCGGCGCCCTCGGCCTCGGAAGCGGAATTCGATTCCCTCGTGCTCCTCACCGAGTTTCTCCATGCGGCGATGCACGCCCAGTTCGCGCATGAGATCGGCCGTGCCCTGTTCCAACACGCCCGCTCGAATCGTTTGCTCGATGGCCTGGCGCGAGCGCGCCTCAAGCACCACCGACTCCACGCCGCGCTGCGCCAGCAACAGTGACAGCATGAGACCCGCAGGGCCGGCCCCAAGGATCCCCACCTGTGTCCGCATGAGTCTCCACCTCACGTTCCACGAATTGGATTCGGATGAAACCTTCCAAATCCAGTATAACGCGAAGCTTCGACCCGGCCCAGCCCTGTGTTCCGTGATGCGGAATGACACCCATGCTCCTCTCCGCCATCCTACTCGGCCGCGCGGTGCGCGACATTCGCCCGCCTGCTCGGCGCGGTTTCACTTTGTTGCCGAACTCGAGAAAGAGAAAAAGACGCGGGAGCGCTGAGCAGGCTCCTGCGTCGAAGATGGGACAGCTGATGTGCTGGACAGACCTATTGGATCCCTCGAGACCACTTGTACAACTGCACTGCCGGCCGATAGGCGCACATCGCAAGACCCAGGATCGCGACAAAGTGAAACAAGGCCGCGATCGCGTTGAACGCCACAAAGACGAGGAGAGCAAAATACTGCTCCCCGATGATGAAGCCACGAAAAGGAACCAAGCTCCGCCACCGCTGGGCTCGTCGAAACGCCGTATCGCTGGAGCCCGCGTCAGCGCCCGCGGACGCCATCTGCCGAGGCTTGAACCGGATCTGCCCGTAGTACTCGAGCAAATACAGGGCAAAGAGCGCCGTCATCGCCCACGCCCACAGGCCTGTGGCGTTTGGGTGCCAGCGCGTGTAACCGTACGCGAGGCTGAAGTAGATGGCGAACTCCTTGATGCGATCCGCGACCTGATCCAACCAACCGCCGATGGCGGAAAATTGCTGGCGATATCGCGCCAACTGACCGTCCGCGCAATCGAAGACGTAGGAGATTTCGACCAACACGAGCCCAGCGATCACGTCGCCCCGGATGCCCGTCGAAAATCCCACACACCCAAGCAGGCACAGAAAAAGCGAGAACAGCGTGATCTGATTGGGCGTCACGGGCGTGTTGCGCAACAGGTAGACGAGCCGGATTGAGAGCGGATAAAACAAGTAATTCGTCCAGATATCGATGGGACGCTTCGCACATGCGTCGATGCGCTTGAGCTCAGACATCGCGCTCCGCCCCTTGCGCGGCGAGGAGCCGAGGCACCACGCTTTCCACGGCGTACTGGTAGTCCTCGGGAAAATCGATCTCGACGCAAGGCAGGCCCGTGACGTCCACAGCGACCAAGCCCGATTTATCCTCCAAATGATCCAGGGCGTACTCAAAGAACTGCATCTCGTTGCCTTCCACGGCGAGATCGAGCACCCTTTGGCGGAATCGCTCGGCGAATTGACCCGCGAATTTCGCCACGCCGATAAATTCGCCTTCGCACACCGCAGGGTCCAGGTGCTTCCCGATGGCGACGATCTGGCCCGACCGAACCTCCACCTTGACCTCTTCGTCTCGGCACTGTTTCTTGTCGACAGCCAGATAGCCGCCCTCTTGTCCCGGGACGAGGCGCTCCAGGATGCGGGCGTCGTAGACCACGTCCGCGTTCATATAAAAGAAATCGCCGCGCCAGTCGCGCAACGCATGGCTGAGCGAGAACAGCGTGTTGGTCGACTCATACGCCGGATTTTCGATGAATCGCACATTGAAGGAAGGATACTGCGTCCGGACGTAGTCCTGAACCATCTCTTTCCGATAACCCACGACGATGATGACGTCGTGGACGCCGTTTTTGCCCAGCGCTTCAAACTGCCAGTCGATGACCGCCTTCGGCCCCACCGGCAACAGGCATTTGGGTCGATCGTCGGTCAGTGGGCGCATGCGGCGCGACACGCCAGCCGCCAGGATGATTGCGGTCGGTTTCATCTCGGAATTCCCCCATAACCCGCGACTGCAAGATGCTTGTCCACGGTTGCCAGAATGGTTAGCCAAAAATGAGCCCGATATACGACTATACTTTGTCGAATCTCAAAAAAACCTCAAAAAGCGACACGCGCCGAAGCTATCCTACACGCCGCGACGGCGTGCGACAAATTCTCGCCTTATGTAAGGTATTCTCACATAAAGCATTGACGTTGGTTCGAAACGACTCCTATAATGAGCGCAGTTCAGCGCTGCACAGTGGGAGGAATCGAACTTGACGCCGCGCGATATTCTCGAACTCATGAAGGAACACGAGGTTCAGATGGTTGATTTTCGCATTGTGGACGTCCCAGGCCGCCAGCATCACGTCACCGTGCCCGCGGCCGAGATCGACGAAGAGGTCTTGGAACGAGGGGTCGCGTTTGATGGATCGAGTGTCCCTGGGTTTCGGGGCATCGAAGAGAGCGACATGGTGATGCGCCCGGTGCTGGAGACGGCCTTCCTGGATCCCTTCACGGAGGTCCCGACGCTCGCCGTCACGTGCAACGTGTACGAACCGAGCGGAAACCGGTACGAGCGTGATCCCCGCTACATCGCGGAGAAAGCAGAGCAATACCTGAAGTCGACGGGCATTGCGACGACCGCCTACTTTGGGCCGGAGTTGGAGTTCTTTATTTTCGACGACGTCCGGTTCGACTCCACGCAGAGCGGTGCGTTCTACGCCATCGACTCCGAGGAAGCGGTGTGGAACACGGGCACCGGCGTGAAAAACCTCGGCTATCACGTAAAGAACAAGAGTGGCTATTTCCCCGTCGCACCGACGGATACCCAGCAGGATATCCGCACCGAAATGGTGCTCGAGTTGATGAAGGCCGGCATTCGCGTCGAGCGGCATCACCATGAGGTTGCCACGGCGGGTCAGGCGGAGATCAACTTCCGATTCGGCACCCTCACCCGCACCGCGGACACGGTCATGACGTACAAGTACATCGTGCGCAACGTCGCTCGCCGGCACGGCAAGACGGCCACGTTCATGCCGAAGCCGATTTTCGGCGACAACGGTTCGGGTATGCACGTTCACCAGAGCCTGTTCAACGGCGACGAACCGCTGTTCTATCGCGAAGGCGGCTACGCCAATTTGAGCGAGATTGCGCTTCAATACATTGCGGGCATTCTTTATCACGCTCCGGCGATTCTCGCGTTCTCCAACCCAAGCACGAACTCCTACAAGCGACTGGTGCCTGGATACGAAGCGCCGGTGAACCTGGTGTTCTCGCGCGGCAACCGCAGTGCGGCCATCCGCGTTCCCGTGGCCGTCGTTTCACCGAAGACCGCGCGCATTGAGTTCCGCACGCCGGATTGCACGGCCAACCCGTACCTGGCGTTTG
>Ga0208314_100227_pt1 | contig 23952 bp, 18 predicted proteins | sample OSPB_Mat_host_9__FD_187144 | JGI IMG/M metagenome (GOLD analysis project Ga0208314, IMG submission 187144) | Extremophilic microbial mat communities from Yellowstone National Park, USA - OSPB_Mat_host_9_15 (SPAdes) (version 3) | ecosystem: Environmental > Aquatic > Thermal springs > Hot (42-90C)...
CTTGTAAGTGCTTTGTGTACCCTCCTAATTTTTCCCAAAGAGAGCTCAAGCAGCCTAGGGTTCTCTAGGTACCCACTATCGGAGAGCGTGGCGAGCCTCAAAACCCCGCATCCTGAACCAAGATCCTCTACCTACGTGTAAAAGGCTTGAATCGCGGTTTTCGTGGTGGGTGAAAACCCAAGGAGAGTCGTGTGAGACCTAAAACAGCGACCTTAAAACCCCGTAGTACTCGGCCGCGGTCTTATCCCAGTCGTATTTCAAGGACTCCTCGTGGCTTGTCTTCCAGAGTGATTCGCGCTCCCAAGAATCCATCGTGAGTATCTGTTCCACTCTCTTCGCCGCGGCGCGAAGATCCTTGTAGGGCACGGTAAAGCCATTCACACCATCCCTTATAATCTCTGGAATGAAGCCAGTAGCGTAGCCCACAACCGGGGTGCCGCACGCGTTCGCTTCAACTATGGTCATACCCCAGCCCTCAATGTAGGAGGTTGAGAGAACAACCCAAGCGCTCTGGTAAAGCCTGAGCTTTTCCTCCTCCAAAACACCGCCAAGAAACACACCCCCAACAGACTCCACCACAACCCTCGTTTCACGCTCCAAATCACCACGACCCGCAACCACGAGTTTCGCGTTACTCCAAAGAGTGGAAGAAGATAAAGAAAAAATTGAGTACGCGGAGGTTTCATATATTAAGCAAATAAACGTAGCAAAAACTAATGGTATCTGCAAAAAGGGTTGAGCTAACATTAGAACTTATTATTAAATCTTAGAACTAAGGGTAACTGCCGTTTTCCATATAGAGTTCTAAGGGGCTATCATGTGTGATATAAGCATGATATGCAAACTGATCGTACTCTGACCTCAGATTATTATACCGAAGATGCTTATCACACCGCGTGAATATTGTGAGAAATGGGTCAAGACATTTCAGGTATCTACTCCAAGCACTCCCGTGGTGGGGTGCAACGAGCACGGTACGACTTGAAAAACCTCTTCTGCAAAGAAAAGTGCAGATGGCATTCTCTAATAGTGTTTCATCCTGTAAGTCGCCGAGATATATGATCGTACGGTCATCCTTTCCCGTAAGAGCATAACTGATACTAGTGGAATTCAGGCTTTTACTAAGCTTGGTCCCTAACACCTTTTTGAGTTCCATTTGCGCCGATTTTAACGCTTCGACAACCTCCCTTTTTTCCATGCTGATTTCCACTTTTTTAGTTTCTACAGAATCCACTTTTTTAGTTTCTACAGAATCGACCTCCAGCATATCCTCCTCAAAATCCCTCTCATCTACACTTAGAGGATAAGCCCTCTCATCTACACTTAGAGGATAAGCCCTCTCATCTACACTTAGAGGATAAGTTAGCGACTCGGAACTACGACTATCGTGAGCTATTTCTAAAGCTGCTAGAGCTCTTCGCTGAATCTCAGAAAGGGTTTCTTCAAGCTCTGCAAACCTTTCTGGCTCCTTTTCCTTAGCTTTATTAAGGGCGTCGATAATTTTTTGGGACACTTGTCTACATAAAAGTGGATCCAGTCTTTCAAGTAAAGATGGATTAGGTGACAGGAATAAGTATTCGAATGATGCATTCCTTGACTGTATAATAATTCTGTCACCAGTCTTAACCGGAATACGCCTAACAGAAGAACCACCAGAAATCCAAGGAGCAATGATAGTTGTCGCTTCATCTGCAGTCATCCACGGAAGCTTACTAATTAATTCGTATACCAAAAAATTTACAACACCAGCAATTGCTTTCCTGCATTCTGGGGTCGACTGATAGGGGACGACGACCACGTCACCTTTGTCTAGAAAGGCGTGAGAAAATCTGTTGGGGCTTGTTGTGGCTTTTTGAAAGGCCGCCATCAACGAGTAATGATCAAAATGGAAGTGTGAAAAAATCCATGCCTTTCTTTTTACAGGAAATAAGTCGCTAAAAGCCCCAAGAACAAAATGGTCTTTTTCTCTGTAACACTTACTCATAGTGCCTCCGTCTGTTATCACCGCGATTTCCTCCAGTTTCAAGTAGCTGAAATGTCCCCATCCAACTGGGATAACAACGAATTTCGGCATTTTAGAATAACTAGTCGGCAAGTGTTATACATCTATATGATTAAAACCAATATAAAAATTTTTCATAGCTATTCTTATATGTATAATTTCGTGGGTTCCAATAGCTAAGAGCACTATAATGATTCCCAAAAATTTACATGAAGCCTGCAAAACATTTTATCATCAAACTATTAACCATTCGAACAATGATTCAGAATGTATAAGAAAAATTAAATAGAGAACGTATTAAAAACTATACTTAATCCTTAATTGGTTCTACAAGTCTAAGGATTAAAACGTAAACGCCTCTGTTTATCGTTTCAGTGTCGATTGATAATTGTAAGGGTTTTTGATTGTACGGAAACCTGCTGTTTTCAACTCTGAGAACACCCGTCTTCCTCACGGCCTCAAATGGGGGATAACCGCACCTGTTTGGGTGACGAAGTACCAAGCGATTCATAATCTTCAAGCAGAGCACTCAAATCAGGGTCGATTGGGATGTAACCGTTCCAGACAAAACATCACTCTACGTATTCACGCCCTCTAACGCAAGAAGTATAGATTCCCCCTGTCTCCTAGCCGAGAACCACCACGGGTTTCGCGTCGCTAGAACTCCGAGCCTTCAAGTAGCGATCCACTAAGACGTAGAAACCGGGAACACTAGCTAATGCCTCAGAAACCCACGCACAGCCTTAAACATTCGAGAAGGTATAGCATCCAGTGAACATGTGGATCTTGCTACATCTCACCATCCACTCGCCCTCCCCACCCATTTCCACAAAGCGAAGCTGCGCGAAATCCAAGGATAACTGGAAATAGGTATGTAAACGAGGCCACGATATGTGAGAAGCTTCCCGCTGGCATAGACTCATCACCCATCAAACCAAGGGTCGCGGAGACCGTTGCTCAAACACGTTATACATGCTTACTACTATAAGAGCCAAATCCACGCGTGGTTCTAACATACACCTACGCCCAAAGCGGTTTGACGCCTTTCCCATCCCCTCTTTCCTTTCCATTCTTTATGCTATGCGGTGGGTAAATATAGTGAAACCCGCAAAATCGTGAGGAAAGGCATAAGTTCTGAGCGAAGCTGTATTCCTTACAAGAAGAGCTTTTAAGGGTTTACTGCAAAGCTGTATTGTACACTTAGCCATGAGGGTAGCCTTCGTAGGAGACCTGCTGAATCACGGATACTATCTCACAACCGTGAATACAGGCATACTCCTCGCACTATCTGAATCCCCACATGTGGATAACATAGATGCCTACTGCCCACGCAAGAATCCCGAGGCCGAGCCCTTCAACCCGCCAAGCAAGCTAAACATACACGAATCATACAACTACGGCGACCCACACCTACCCTTAAAACTCATCAGAAAACTAGCAGGAAAAAACTATGACACGATAATATTCAGCCTCCTACCCACATCCTTCGGCACATCCTCCACAGCCAACTTCGCAGGCCTCCTCACACCCCTCCTCCTCAGACACCTGGCAGGCCAAAACACACGAATAGTATACCACAACTCAGCCTACACCAACGACTACAGAAAACTCGGCTACAACTCAGCCTACGACACCATAAGAGCCAACGCGCTCAGAGCCATCGAGCGAACAATATTCAAAACAACCCCAACATACGTACTACTAAGACAATACAAGGAGAAGATAACAAGCCAAATAGGCCCAAACAGAGTGGAGTACCTCAACGCACGCGGGCTTGAGGCCTTACCCACAATCTACCTCAACAACCTACAAAATCAGGATGAAATAACAATAAGAAGAGAAGGCCCACCCACCATACTCCTCCACGGCTACTGGGGACCGCAAAAAGACCTCAAACTAGCACTCCAAACACTCGAAAACCTCAAAAACAAAGGCTACAAGTTCAACACAGTGATAACAGGAGGGATAAACAAACACTTCCCAGAATACACCAAACAATTCCAACAACTCCTAAAACAATACGGCTACACAAGCAACTACAAAGGAAAAATACATGAAAAGAACATATTCACATTATACACACAAGCAGACCTACTCCTACTACCATACAGCACACCCGGCGGCCACTCAGGCGTACTAGAACAAGCCATATTCTTCGAAACACCCACAGTAGCAATAGACTTCCCAGAATATAGAGAACAAGCGCAAGGTTATGATTACATCAGTTTGTGCGCCCGTGGGCAGCTATTTATATACTTATGGGACGCGCTTGAAAAACTGAAGAAGGGGAGAACTCTTAGAATTAAACCTAAGCTAAACTCCACTCTGCAAGCAGTAAAACCATTATTATGCGAATAACCCAAAAGAACCAAACCAGTGCACAATATATAATCCTAGTAATACTAGATTCGATTTTAACCTTTATGAACTCTTAGAGAGATTTGCTAGCATCAATCCAAAAAATTCTGGCTTGAGGCTAAAGCACTATCAGCCACATGCTCTACGTTCAACGAAGTCCGCTATTTCTGCAATATGGGTCTACGATGTAAACCAAGATATACTCTCTTCCAAACGTGATACATCAGGCAGACGAGCAAGTAACACTCTCATAAGTACCCAATTATTATAGACAGATTACCACTAAAACCCTCTTTACATCACTCACAGACGAACTAACAATTAATCACTATGACAACCACGAAGTCCTTAAAAAGTGGTTGAGAATACAACCCATCTTCATTATTCAATAAAGCTTTCTAATATCTACTGACAATACGCACCGCATTTAATGTTTTAACAGGGTGTTTCAGAAATATTAACATAAAAACAAACGGATAAAGAAGCCCATACATGGTTACAGTCGAAAACCTTTTTTTACCAATCATCTTTAAGCTGGTCACACTCGGAGAGAAAATAAAATCAACTATACCGCTCGGTCCAGCTGATTTAAGCCCATCCGCCCGAGACCCTACAAAATATTTCTCTGCCATTTGCGGTGTAAAAGCACCGAAAAACGTCACCCTCTTCTCCCATTTTCGAAAATAATGGGAAAGGGACACAGTCTGATTGTGGTAGAAGTGAGCTGATGTTACGATTGCCCCCCTAGAAAGACCAGCCATTCTTAGACGCCTTAAAACCTTAGTATCCATATCCCACCCACCAATCATCTCTAAAGCGCTACGCCTAATCATCGAGGCATTGGTTAAACCATACCACACGTCATCGACAATACATAGATTTCCAACGCGTAAGCCTGTCCGCTTCATCTTATTAACATTTTCAATTTCAACATAAGAAAGAAACTGGTTGAAAGGTGCCGACTTAAGATCAACAACGGTTTCAGGCATCGTGATGAAGAGATCCCTATACTTAAGAAAAGGCTCCACTAAATCCCTAGCCACCGTATCCTCAACAAGGAAATTATCTGAATCAATATGCCACACAAACTCCGAATTACCAGACAAGATACCAAGACTCCTCTGACCATCCCTACCCTCAGGATGGGAGCCTGACAGAGTAAGAATCCTAGCATCAAATTCCTTAGCAACCTCAAGCGTATTATCCCTTGACCCTCCATCTACAACAATCACATTAATCACCCCTTCAAATCTCTGAGCCAAAAGACGCTCCAAGCACCTCCGTAGATTTGATGCACAATTAAGAGTAGGAATAACCGCGTCAATCGAAACCCCACTAGTCATATTCACATCAAATAACACCCATTCTATAAGGGATGCGATAAATAACAGGTAGTGTCGGTTAATAAGTATACCCCTATGAACGTCGCCCAAGTTTAAACAATGACAAAATTAACCTTGATTCTAATCAAAACTAGTAAATAAAACAAGGCGTAAACTACGCACCATTTTACGCCCATCAAGTAAGAAATTTATAACGTCACGAAAATGGCACTCAATGTTCAGCGGTGCACCATGTTAGTTACCTAATAACACATTAACCTACCATTAAAATCTGTCATAGAATACTTAGACACATCCAGAATAATGAGCAGGTGAGCGTACAATACGAACTCAGGGACAACAGGCAATGCCTAGTGTGGGATAACGGCTGGGTGAGCACATAATCCAAGCGTATAAGCGTCTTATCCGAACGCCACCGAATACTTATACAAATTTTTCAGTAAAGAGTGAGCCAGATCAGCTTACACGGTATAAAACTTTTAAAGATCTTTACTTGCTACTTTCATATGAGCAGGACAAGCGTTGGCTTCTTTACACAAACCAATCTAGCCCTTCTGGGAGGGGGAGAGAGGCTGACGCTGGAATTAGTGAGCTACCTTAGGAGTTCGTTCGACATAGACCTCTTTCACAATCCTTCAAACGATAACTATTCGCTTGCAGAACTAAAAAGGTATTCGGAGTTCGCGGATCTCGAGCCAAAGGAGGCTGCCTACCAAGGTTCTCGCTGGCCCATGAATATACTGTATAGACCGCTTCCAGTACCTAGGGCGCTCACATATGATGTCAACCTAATCATGGTGTATAGGCCACCGCCAACCTCTTACCTTAAAAGCATCGTGGATACGGGTGCTAAAGTGGTCTTCCTGCTACATGGAATAGGACTTGACAGAGTAATACAGAGAAATATCAAACATACAATATATCAAGTGCTGATGCGCCAAGCACTAAAAGCAGCAGCCAACATCGCAAAAAACTCCAAAAATATTTTTTTCCAAACACTCAACAGCACACAGTTCAACTATTTATCAAGTATCTTAGGAAACACCTCTAAAATCTTTCTAATAGAGAATGGTGTGCACTTTGAAAGATACAGCGTCGGCTTCAACACCGAACACTTTAGAGTCATATTTATAGGAAGAATGAGTGATAAAGATAAAGGGATAAGACGACTGAGAAAAGTAATACTCCACACCGCCCAAATCAACCCCGAAACAGAGTTCCTAATCGCTGGAAGAGGACCCGATTCCAGCCTGGTGACCGCAATACCAACGAGAAACTACCAATACTTGGGTTACATAACCGAAGAACAAAAGATAAAAGCGCTCCAAAGCTCAAACTTGATACTCAGCACATCAAACCTTGAACCCTTCCCACTTGCACTACTCGAAGGATTAGCATCAGGTCTTCCAATACTTTCGACACCTACAAGCGGACCAAAACACATCTTAGGATACTGCAAAGCCTTCGGGAACACAACAAGCTGGCACCCAGCCGAAATAGCCAAGAACATACTCAACAAATACAAACAATGGAAGAAGTCAACGAACGAGTACAATCAACGAAAAATCATGATAAGAGAAACAGCGAAAGAACACTTCGACTGGAAAACAATGGCAGAAAAGTATTCAATAATGATAAAAATGATCCACCAATATTCAAAATGAACACCAAAAAACAGTGGATAAAACGCGTAGACAAAAACCCCCAAGTTTTCTCTTAGTGCATGTTCAATACTTAAATACATAGTCGGGTGATATCAGGGACAAGGTAAGCTGAACCAGTGCACAGTCATACATTCTCCGGTTAAGGAGCAAAGAGCCATCCATCTGTTTAGGCCAGATGCAAAATTCTACATCAACATGGGTGGCCATATACGTGGCGGATAAAGCCCTATCTAGCCGTTCCATAACCTAAAGCAAACTATTTACATAGCACAGAAGAGGAGTAAAAATAGTACAAGTCTCTAATCGACGATTATGAAATGCCATTAAATGATCCGGATTAGAAGTTACAATAATTATTAAACGTCAGATAGAAGAGAAAAGAGCTCAAGTGCTCCTCGACAGGTAGATAGAACACTTCCAGGTCACAGCTTAATCATAGTTCCGCTTAGCATAATCATACCACCTTAAGTATCCTATTGATGTAACCTAATAGATTTAGAAACCAACAGGACGCGGACCTTTCCGGTGTTACTCTTAAATAACCAATTTAAGGCTACGACATGGATGAATCAGAATTCGAAAGCATACATTACCTACTTTATCCTATCATTATCAATGGGAATTTTCATTGTGGCTGTTTTTTTCCGTGGACACACATACTACACTTCTGGAGACGATGTTACCCCGCTTTCCCCAGCTGCCCTCTATAACTTCCAACCATTCTTTTCAAACGCCAAAGGCGGCCAAGTCGCGAGCATACCTTCTTCACTCGTTTCCTTTATCATATTCAACATATATGCAAACCCATTTATGTTCGCCACCCAAAAATATGGGGAGATAGCCTCATATATCTTCTACTTTACACTCGGCAACTTCGGGCTGCTCAGCTTAATTCACAACTACTACGACCTGAACAACCAAGACATCAAAAAAACGGCAACCGCGGGCTTCGCTACCCTACTCTTCTACAACACCAACCAAGGGATAGGCCAGGTCATGGGCATCAATTCTTCAATGGTACCAATATTCGGAGTCTTCCCATGGATACTATACCTACTCTACTTGGACTTCAAAGAAAAGTCGGCGATAAAGGCATTCGCCTACGGTCTTATGGCAATACTACTATACTACATATTTATCGCGAACACCTACTTCATAATAGTCAACATTCCACTCGCCTTCCTGCTAGCCTTATTTGCGGTGTTTCTCGCCCTCTTTCTCAGGGGACAACCAACCAAGATAAAAATCCTAAGACTCGGACAGCTCGTAGCAATTCTAGCTATAGTTGCATACCCCTATATCTTTGGTCTCATCAAAGTCACAGCCCCCGCATTCGCAAGTGCGGTAACCTCCAAAAACATACAGTTAGCACTCGGACACTACTACGTCAGAGGGTACCAAGGAGACCTCGTCAAGACACTCACATTAACCTACACCTCAAACATAACAACACTGCCTCCCTCAATCTACAAATATCTGGGAACCGCACCCTATTATAACTCGTACCTCATCACAATTCTAGGCTCAACCATAACACTCCTAGTGTTCACACCCCTGCTACTCAGTAAACCAAAAAGAGAACCCATGTTTTTCTACTTCACATTCCTTCTAACCAACGCATGGTTTTCTGCACCCTACATCCTACCATACTACATAAACTTCGTATCAAACATCGAGATACTCTGGTCACTAGACATACCTGAAGCAGTCTTCCCATACCCACTATCGATAAGCGCAACACTACTAGTCGCCTACGCAGCCACAAAAATTCTATTAGAAAAAAAGTCAAGGAAAATTATTACAACACTAATAATTACTCTGCTGGTTCTCTCACTTGCCCTGAACGCCTACCCTGTCAGCACCAAAAGCGGTGGCGGATTCTCCCTTCCCCAACCCGTCTACGAAACATCAACTATCATTGGCTCGTCACATATATTCAACCCAAGAGTTATGATAGCCCCATCAAGCTTCCTCTACCTCTGGTATAACTGGAGCGCATACGGGGACGGACAATATGTGGGCGCCGGGTTCTGGGACACATTAATCAAAGGCGACACATTCGGCTACTATCAGGGATACCCACCACTAGTAGCTTTCACAACGCTGTACCAAGCCAACATGTCAAACCCAACACTTTACGCAAACGCCCTAAAACTCCTAGGAATAAACTACGTTATCTATACAAACACGAGCGTTCAAAGAACACTGACATATGGGGGGAACGCAGCACAGTTTCCCACGCTGACCAATGAAGATCTAGAACAGCTAAACGCAACCATAGCATCTAGTTCACAGTCCATTCTGCTCAACTACGAAGGGTTCACACTTTATTACTACTCGAATGCCACACTCTGCTATGTCCCAAAGCAAATAGTGCTTTCACCGCAAGCAGAAAACCCAATAAACAATGCTACTGCACTATCCACGATTTATAGGGTGCTGAGCCTAAAAAATGAATGGGAGAATACAGCCGTGATTTACCCCAACCCACAAGTCCAAGAATTCTTAGACACCACAACTGACAACACAACATTCTACTACCCCTATCCCATCGGGCAACCCGCAAAAATAATCCAAATAAAAGGGATATCACCAGAACAATTTGAATGTATAGTAAAAGGAGTGACCAAAAGCATTCTACCCATCATCGTTAGATATCCCTATAACAGTCTCGGAAATTACAAAAACGTAAATCTAAAGGGTGAGAACATCACATTATTTCCCCTTGCGATCTTACCAGCTAACTATGGGAGCGCCACATTAATATTATTTAATGTAACCCGAGAAGGAAACTACACGATGAACTTCAACCTTAAACCACCTATGGACACCGTAGGTTATCTTTACTATTACAGCGAGGGGATCGACATATTTGTACTCATACTTTTGACATTCACGATCATCATCTTAAAAACGAGACGCTTGAGAATCTCCAAATATACTAATGCTCAGGGTTTGTAGACATGGAACAAGAAGACTAGATAAAAAACTGTATTTACTTATCATTATGTTTCATAGAAGAGCTCCTGATTATCTTCAGTGAGCCTACCCGTTAAGCCCTTGGCTATGGCTCTCAAGACTAGTCCACCACCACACATTACTCCCTTCAAATTTATAAGAAGCAAGCATTGCACAGCCAAAAAAACGCAAAGTACCCAGAGGAACCATCCTTCTCACCGCTAAGAAGAGGTTATTTCTCAGCATTAAGTAATACCTCAAAGAGTTCGAATATTTCAGCTCAAAAGGCCAACCAATCCTGACCTGTTCAGCATTAACCTTACCAGTAAGAACATATTCTGTTTTCATTAAGGATTTTAACACTATTATTAATCCACCCGTCACACCCCTTAGCATACAATATCCTTCACCCGGCTTATGCGTAATCATAGGCTCCTTGTAAACCAAAATGGAGTGTCGATCTTTCCACGCTCGAAAACAATACTCAGCATCCAATGAATCAAGGAATAATTCTTCTAGAAAGGGATTCTCAAGTCCATAGTCAACGCGAACAATCATTCCAGAATTCATCAAAGATTTCACCAAGTAAAAGTTTGCGTACGACGTATCCCCGTTAACCGCAGCTGTTATAGGATTAATGCCAACTATTACTGGTCTTTCTAAAACTCTAGAAGCTTGCTCGACCACCGATATTGGGTCGAAATTGTCGAGAATGCTAGCATCCTGGTCCAAAAAGAGCACGTAATCTTCGGAATTCGTTTTAGCAAACTTAAAAGCGTAGTTATACGCCCGTCCCAATCCATAGTTCTTAGCGAAGCATATGAAGTGATCCACATAATTTCTAAGCTCAGTAACATCTCTTCGTGAATGATTATCAATTATCATCAACCTTAAACGTAGATCTGCCCGGATCTTACCAATATTTTTCTTCATAAAGGCTATATCAGGATTGTGAGTCACGATAACTATAAGCAACTTTTCACAACCCTCAGCAGAATCACTCAAGAGTTATTTTATTTTTGCTATGTTTCGAGGCCTAATGTGGATTTGTCAATCAGACAAACTGTTTCAATTGTGATGGTTTTAATTTTGTAGCTCTGTCAATTTCTAATGTTATAGCTATTATTCATTACCGATGAGTGATATGAAGAGAATTTTTACGTTGCACTTTTAACTTACTAAAAGAAAGGGCTCTAAATGTGCGGTTAAGCGTTATTATAACAGGGTATACTAAGAGACCTTTTATCAAAGAGGCAATTCTTTCAGTCCTCAATCAGACTTTAAAGAAAGACAGATATGAAATAATCTTTGTAAAGAATTATGAGGATAGGGAAATAGATCAATGGCTTAATAGTAAGGGTTTAAAAAATATAACGGTCAGCGATACGAGTCTAGGAGGGAAAATAAGGATAGGAGTGCAGGAGTCATCTGGTGACGTGCTCTCACTACTCGAGGACGATGATCAGTTTTATCCTTCCAAACTCGAGCAAGTTCAAAAAGTCTTTCAGAACAAGTCTATCGGTTATTTTCACAACAATTACTCTTTCTTTTATGATAATATGGAAATCACAAACAACGTGTCTCAAGATGGTATAATGCTGTTAGCATGGAAAGCAGACAATCTTCTAAATCTTAAGACGTTAAATCAAGCATTAAAGATGGGAATCTCCTTTAATAACAGCTGCATTTCACTACGAAGAGAGCTTTTAGAGAGTTTTTCTCAAAAACTAACTGGATACACGGTGAGCGTTGACTATGCAATCTTTTTTCTAACACTAAACGCATCATTGCAGCGAAACTACGGACTAGCACTATCGACTGGTCAACTGACCAGATACAGAATTTCCCCTCTAAAGGAGAAAAGAAATGTTGAAGACCTTTACTTGAGTAGACTTATTGAAGGACTAAAAACACTGAAAATGCTCATAGAACAATTAAGTAGTACTGAGCTAAAGAGTTATTTAGATTATACATATCACAGAAGCAAGCTAATCCTAAACATTCTTAGAGAAGATACCAGAGGCACTCAATTGGCCACGTTAGAAACGTGCCTAAAATTATTAAAAAAACCCATGTTTATAGATCATCTTTCATCAAGCGAACCCAATTACAAGTTTATCTTGGCTGGGCTGACTTCGCTTACTATAAGAAGCTATGTGAAGAAAATGCTTTTGAAGAGGTGGGAGAAATTTTATGACAATAATTACTAATGCCCCACAAAATCTGCTTTACCTGAATTTATTTTATTTGCAGTCGATTTATCGAACTCAAAAAACTGATTCGTTTAACCACCAGTTAAGCACACTGCCATGGCCGAGCTCAGCTCTTTATCACCAGATGTTTATAACCTTACCAAAACTCCGTATTTTTCAGACTCAACATAAGTATTAAAAGACATTGGTTACACTACGGGTTGGAAACCCAACCGTTGGAACACACTACAAACAGGTCTTATGTGAGCGGGAATAGGAATATTAGTAGGAGACACGTTGACTCATGCCACATGTACGTTGGAGCAGACCTACACCACGCGCAAGTCCACTCTGAATGTGCCCGTGATGGATGAGGGGGGACGGAAACCTGCTCGGGGAGGAGATGCAGAGGTGTGAGCCTGAGAGGCTCAAAGCCCTCTCAGAGTCACACCCCACCAGGCAAGCGGGCTCAAACATAGTCATAGAGAGCTCGTAACCAGGGGCTGGGCCTATAGAATCCTATCAGCCAGAGAGGCACAGCGCCGTGGTGCTCTCCAATCCACACACATAAGACCAAGGCCAAGGTCTCAGCCAAAATCAAAACGGATAAGATAGACGCCTACAACCGCACTCGCACACCTCCTGCAAGCGGGGCGGATATATATCACTCAGCTACCAAACAGTATACCCTCATGAGGGGGGAGCTGTTGGAGCTCAGGGAGATTGTAAGTACAAGAGGGACGAGCCTTGGGTGGTTGAGGTTCAAGGTAAAGAACAGAGTACACGTAATCCTACTCATCCACAACGTCAGAATTGAGTACTATCGTTCACCGCGGAGTACACGGGGAGGCTGAGGTCTCTGGGCGACTACCAGAAGGATAAACGGGTGCCTCAACGTGATTGAGGCCTGAACAGGGAGATAAAAAGTGTCTGCATTGGAGATTATAGAGAGCACCGACTGCTGAGGGTGATGAGCGCGGAAAGCTGTTCATGAGTATACCGGGCATCTCATACTACTCCGCGCTACTCATAGCGAGCGAGACAGGAGATTTGGATAGGTTCCCAGCCTCGCTCCGACCACCTCTGTGGTGTCCTACGCCGATGGGGCTAGCGTAGCCCCCACGACACACACCTCCCGGTGATGGGGGGACGTATCATGGTTCGATCACAAAGCAGAGCAGCGGCTACCTCCCCCGAATGGCAGAGGGTGGATTCTGAATGAATTGGGTCACTTAGTCGAACATCCAGCCCGTTAGTTGGTGTGAGCCTGTGTGAAGGGTGGTGGTGTGGCCAAATTCTACCAGAGGATCAGGGCGAAGGAAGGGGTGGTAGCGCTGTTGTGGCCGGTGTGACGGCCGCTGGCGTCGTCGAGGATGCTTCGCATAATCCACCCTGTGGGTGTTGCGGGAGCGGGGGGCGTATCATGGTTAATGCGTTTTGGGCCGCGCTGTGCGTCTGGATTGGGGGATGAATGTGCCCCGTTCCGTGCTCTTAAGTGCGGCTTGGCTCATCAAGCACGGTGTATGTGGGAGGAGTTTGACAGTTGTTGGAGTTTTGGCCTCGTATTGGGGTAATTGGTACCCTTCACTCTTTTCCCTCCTCCTTACTTGGGGTGGCGCCACGCGTGTGTTGGGTGGGCGGTGGGGGGAGGTGGTTGCGGCTCGCGCTGGGTTTATAAACCGCTCACATGGGTATCCGGACACTTCTCTTTGGTCGACGGTATCTGGATAAAAGGCTTCCAAGCTTTATCCACTCACCAACATGATATCCAGATTCTATCTTATTATGGGATCTGTCCGGATAAGGCTTAAACGTGGTGGGCTCCACGCAGTTGAATTGGTGAACACACGTGGGACCCACCACCCGTGGACGTCTTTGAGTATTTCGGGAATTGAAAGGTTTTTGTTGGGGGGAGGAACAAGGGGTGTTTTTCGTGGGTTCAAGGTGATAGCGACGGTACTATTCTACTCATACGGGCTCAGCCTCAGAAAAAGCTCCAAGTACTTCGAGAAGCTCTCCACCCCCTCAGTCTCGAAGTCTAGTGCACAAGAGTGGGTGAGGAGGGTTGGTGGGAGACTTAACTTCGACCCACAGCCACAAGGGTATTCCATAATAGCCGTTGACGAGACCGTGGTTAAGTGTAACGGTAGACCCATCTATGTTTGGGCCGCCGTTGACGCCTACACCAGGCAGCCGGTCTGATTCACTGTCTCACTCACTAGGACCACGGCTAATGCGCTCAGATTTCTACAGAGACTCAGGAGAAGGTGTCCACGTGGGTAACCAGGTCATCCTCACCCACCGTGGTCCCTGGTAGCGTGACTCGGTTATTCGCGGAAGCAGGCTTCCAAAACCACCTCTACCAGACGTTTGGGCTGCGAAGTCCGGTTGAGCGCTCCAGGGCTACCTCAAGGAGGGGATGAGGGCTTTCTACAACAACACCAATCCCAAGAAGACGCTATTCACACCATTCGTGGACTTCTTGGAGCTATTCGTCGCGTGGTACACGGAGTGGAGGTGACAAGAATTGGGCTTATCCGGACAGGTCCTTATTATGCACGTTAAGCATAAAATACCCTAAGATTCTATATCATCGTTAGTCACTCTTTATGAGGTAATTACAATTTGAAAGATGGAGGATTAAAATCCAAAATCCACGGAAGACTTCCTAAAAAGGTGCAAGAGTATTTATTAGCAATTTACGCACATTTCATGCGGCGTAAAACCCCCCTCAGACTAATTAAAGATAGATATAGTCAAAGACGAGCTATAGAAAAACTTCGACCCGATACCAAAAGGCTAATCGTGTTTCTTTCCCCAGGGTTTGACGTGGTAAGCGGTGGGATACTATCAATTAATTCACTGTATAAAGAAACACAAAAGCTTAGAGACTTACATGACTCAGAAGTGATCATGTGCAACTGTTTGGGTGAACCCCCATTAATCAGATATTCAGGTTTCAAAAATACTGATATATTATATAATTTTTTCGATGTCATCACTTATTTTAAAAAATTAGAGTTTTTAATGATACATATACCGGAATACCATCTGCATTCATTCGTTGAAGACTTTAAAAAAATCGAGCCTAAACTGGTTAAAATAAGAAATATTCATTTCAATATACTCTTACAAAATATAGACGCTTTGCCGTACACTGCTAAACAGGACATTAATCTTTTAAAAAATAGAGGAAAGGTCACAGCTATGACAGCGCATGAAGCATACACTACGAAACAATTATCAGAGAAACTTGGCATACCTCTGCACTATTTTAGAGGCTGGAATGATGCATTTATGTATAATAAAAGAACATTTGATGAAAAAAAGGATATAATGATTGTGTCGCCTGACGTGCATCCACAAAAAGAAAAAATTTTAGATAAAATAAGAAAGTCTTTTCCCAGTATAAAGATAGTCGTTATAAAGAACATGAATTACGAGGAATATAAAGAGCTTATATCTTGGGCGAAATGGGCTGTAACCTTCGGCGAGGGACTTGATGGTTATTTTACAGAAACAATTTTCTCAGGCGGCATAAGCTTCGCAGTTTACAACGATAGATTCTTTACCGAAGATTTTAAGAAACTACGAACAGTTTACAAAGACTACTATGAAATGGAAAAGAAAATATGTGATGATATAAGGGAGCTAAGCGCACGAGATAAATACGTGGATTATCAAGCTCAGCAATATAATATCAAAATACGTCATAACAGCTATCAAGAGTATCTAATGTTATTAAAACTTTTTTATCAAGGGGTATATACAATTGATCTATCACATTAAAAAGCCGTTTGGCCTTAGATATTATTCACTGGCGGCAAAATCTTACAGCTATCTTTTACCAACAAATCATACACATAATCCAAGTAGCCTGATGAACGATTATGCCTAGAATGCTTTTGTCAGTACGGTCGAACGGTGAGACCACTTAACTTCCTGTCCACTTATCGTCTCCAGAAGCATGAAATTCCTAAATTTGTGAGCAAAGAGAGAAATGAATGGGCGAAGAGGGTTAGCGTGTGCGCAAGAAAAGTGTGTTATAGTCATATTTAACGCAGGCCCCGAACCCGAGGTTTTCGAGTTCCTCATAACAAGAGAAGGTGTAAGTCGGTGCATTCTTGAAAAGAGTTTCACGAGACTCCACACTCAGAGTGGACTTATGCAGACCTACTCCAACATACATGGGGCTAGAGACAACTTATCCCCTAATATTCCCACTCATATAAGACTAGAGGGTGGTTAGCGTAATATCCAAACGAGGGAAACGGTTATCCAGACACCATATGACAAGGATTGATTGTAAAAAACATGAGGTAATTTTTTCCAGTATTAGAAATGCGAACTCTTACCAGTCATAAGGGTTCTCTTATGACCATATCTTTCAAAAATATATACAATCATTTCCAAACATTTCTTAAGTTTTAGCCTCGGGCCTAAATTGACCTTATTTTTCATGTAGATGATTCTGTTATCCCTTTTTTCTCGAATTACGCTTTTAATGCGGGTGTCACATGAATCATCGCAGACAATTATTTCAAAATTATGATAAGTTTGTCTGAGTATACTATCTATACACTCACTAATGTAGGTAGCGTTAAAGGCTGGTATACATACGCTAACAAGCGGCTCATTATGCAAATAGAAATCCTGTAGTGTAATTTCTACGGCTTTTCGTAAGTATCTGATTTTCGCGGTTTCAAAGATATATTGATCTATTACTCTTTTAATAACACTGAAGTTTATTGGACTAGCCGTCATACTCTTTAACTCTTAGTAATCAGTCATGAAGATTAGTTGGAGAGTATTACATCAAAGCGGTAATAGCTCGTGTTTATTTCTTTGTTTATTTCGATAAATTCCGCGCTGAAGCCGTATTCCATTGCAATTTTCTGTACTTCGTTTCTTTCCCACCAGGTTCCAATATGAGGTTTCCCCTCTTTTAGAGTTCTAAGATAGAAAGCCTTTTTTTGTTCGGTGTTATAATAGTCCCATATTTTTTGTTTGTCCGGGATATTGGACATGTATACCAAGATGTTTTTGAGTTGTGAGAGGGCTTTTAGCAACCCCTTTAGACCCTCGTTGTCCAGGTATTGAACGCATGAATATAAACACACCTTGTTCACATTCGGGAAAGCGCCATAATCCATTTTTGTTATATCACCTATTATATATGTGATATTATCTGAGTTATTCTTGGCTTTCGCAATGCTAATTAAGCCTTCCGAGAAGTCGATAGCGTATATATGAGAAACATATTTTGAAATCTTCTTTGTGAGGAGGCCGTTTCCGCAGCAGAGGTCCAATAACACGTCCTGCGAGGCGAGGCGTAAGTTCTTCACGATTGAGTCCACCCTTAGCTCTACCTGTCTGTCATCCACTTCTTGGCCTCCAATAGTCATGTCCACCTGTTTTTTTAACGAGTTGAATTTCTGAGCGTTATCATCGAAATGTCTCCTCCAGTACTCCATTTTCACTCACTCTGTAATTTCGTATTCGTTGAGCATGCTAATAGTTTTTTCTCGACCATTGAACATTAGCACATCTATTATCGATAGCCAAGGCTCAAACTTTAAGCCATCCTGCTGATAGACCATATCACGTGGCTTAATAAATTGTAACTTTATGTTTGCTGACGCGAATTTTTGTTTGTCAAAAAGTTCTCGACCGCCGACTGGGTTGATATATTCTTCAGCGCCAATTTGTTTGGAAATCTCGAAGGCCCAGTCTCCTGGTCCTTTAACTTGAGAGTAGTCTAGGTTTAACTTGGAGGATACATCTATCTGTGTTCTTATCCCAAGATAACTGGCTGTTAGTTTTATTGTGGCCTCATTTATGGTTGAGATATGCCTATCGCTTACGGTAGACAATGCTTCACTTACGAAGCTTATAGTTTCTTTATAGAAGGGAGCCATTTTTTTGTAGGGAATTAGTGAATTCAGCACTATTTTACTCACATCTGCGCTTTCCGCAATCAACACATCCTTAATTTTCATCTCCCTACCTTGGCGTTTCACTGGGATAGTAACATATTTCCAGCCACCACCATTCTTCAAAACTCTATTTCTGTTTATCCAACCATGCCTGATATATTGCACATCATCAAAGAGAATGAATCTGTCAACCGCGTTAATAAGTTGCCAGTAGCCAATGTAGGGGAAAAAATATGGCTGCATAATGGCTAACTTCATTGTCCTAACACTTTGTTTATTGTTTGTACAATCCTTTTTATATCTTCTAAATCATACCTTTGATCGATTGGTAAAGGAAGCAGATATTTGGAAACATACTTTTCCCACTCAGAAGGCCCCTCCATTTCTAGAATTTCTTTCCAAAAAGTCGGAACGTATATTTTGTTCTCAATTAAGGTTTGACGCAGGCTTTCATGTTCAATAAGTAGGGGGTAGAAGGATGGACCTATAATATTTGTGTCATCGAACTCTAAAAGGTTGTATCGCTTTAGAAAGCTATGTAGATAGTAAAAGTTTCTCTCTCTAATTAGCTTGACTCTTTTATAATCTATTGATTTTAGAATAGCTTGTGTTAACTTCGACATGTATCGTATTTCTTGATTGTTTCTCCACTTTTTGGATTGTTGAAAATCGTTAAAAAAGGCTTCGGCTGAAACGTCAATTCGACCGAGTAGATGACGCATCTTGTCATATGTGACGTCATACTCGAAAGTTATATCCATTTTGGTATCTGTATATAGATATCCGCCATTCGGTACACCAAAATATTTGGAGCCGAGACTATAGATTGTATCTATTCCCGCTATTGGTTTACAGAAGAATGCGTGAGTATTATCCACTATTAGACGCTTACCGTAAATCGCAACTAGTTTCCCTATGTACTCGCTCTTTAATGAATAGTAATTATTATAAAGAATTTTTTCGTCTTGCCTTACCTCTAGATCCTCTGCTATTTCAAACTTTTTATCTATGTGGTAGAACTCGAATTTCACTCCAAGATTCATCAGTGAATCCTCCCTCATACTCTTGTCGATATAATATGGGACATACACTTTCTTGGGTTTCTGCGAAATGAGAATGTATTTGAAACAGTTTCTTGCACTGTTAAGTTTTATTGCATCAGGGTAGTATTCTTCACCTTCGTTTAGTTCTAGACCAAAGTAGCCGCCGATTTCCTTGTTAGACATCTTTGACAACTCTCTTTATTATTGAAGTTATTGAACTAATATCTTTTTCGGCCATGTCAAAAAACGTGGGCAGACAGAGTACCCTACTGGAGATGTTCCTCGAAACAGTGCAGGGTCTCTGAGGGAGTAGATAGCTGAGCGTGTCTAATGATGGATAAAAGTACCTTCTTGGATAAATATTTTCCCTGTTCAGGGCTGACATAACTTTTAGAAGCTGGGCTTCGTCAGCAAATAGGACAGGCACGTAGCTGTAGTTCCATTCTGTGTTGGGAGCTAGCTCAGGGAATTCTACGATATCCTGTAATTCTTCCCAGTATCTACGCCAATTTCGTCTATATGCTTCGAGGATGCTCCCTATATTATCAAGCAGGGCGAGGCCCATCGCTGCTTCAAATTCATTCATCTTGGCATTTATCCCCACATCCCTTATATCTTCATAGCCTGCAATTCCAAAGTTTATCATCAATCTTATTTTAGTGGCTAATTCATCGTTATCCGTGATGAGTGCACCTCCTTCTATTGTGTGGAATAGTTTTGTGGCATGAAAGCTTAGTACACTTATATCGCCGTAGGAGAGTAGGCTTCTACCCGCATACCTTACGCCGAAGGCGTGGGCCGCATCGTAGATCACATTTAGACTATTTTTTTGTGCTAACTCTTGAATCTGTGTCACGTCGCATGGGTTACCGTAAACGTGAACCGGGATTATGCCTGATACACCATTTGATAATGATTCCTTTATCTTTTGAGGGTCAATCGTAAGTCTTTTGGGATGTATGTCTGCAAACACAGGGTTTATGTTTTCCCATACTAAAGAGCTAGTGGTTGCTACGAAACTGTAGGGTGTAGTTATCGCACTTGATTTTAATGATAGTGCCTTATAGGCTACTTGGAGTGCGAGGGTGCCGTTGGCCACGGGAATCACGTTTCTAACACCTAAAAAATCTTTGAGCCGTTCCTCTAACTTCTTAACTAGAGGGCCATTGTTAGTTAACCGATTTGTAGCGTATATTTCATTGATGTATTTTTCGAGCACTTGTCTTTCAGGAAGATAAGGCTTAGCAACGTAAATGGGTGAATCTGGCATAACAACGTATTTACTATGATATATAAAAGCTATTCTATATTTAGAACCTCTTATTCTTAGAGTATGTTCATTGAATCTTTATTATGGGAAAAAGTGAATAAGCCAAAAATACTCGGAATATCGTGGTTCCTTTTCAAAACCGATTAATACTCCTAGTACATTATCTTCGTTCATGGATAGTCGTGTTAAGATCAAGGAGTTAAAAGGCTTAGTACGTGAGTTTTATCTTGAAAGGAGGTGGGAGAACATCTATACTGCAAAGGAATTGGCTGCTGCCCTTTCCACCGAAACGGGAGAGCTTCTTAATCTATTTTTATGGAAAGATGACCTGCAGGTTGAAAAATTTCTAAAATCTGCCAAGGGTAGAAGGTGGGTCGGTTCAGAGCTTGCCGATATCTTTTTCTTTATGTTAGTTTTCTCCGATAAATATGGGTTTGATCTCACGAGAGAATTAAAGGCTAAAATAGAACGAAACAAGAAGAGATTTCCTATACGAATCTCAGGATCAAAAGAAAAGGCCTGATGATAAAGTAGTATTCTGGTTTTTACATTTTTAATATAATTTTTGTTAAATACTTATTTAAATAAATGGTTCTTTGTATTTTAGCTATATATATTTAATCTCGCACTATTTGTTTTAGGGTGTTTACTATAAATTTTAGGTGTTCGGGTATGAACTCCTCTATGGATTTTAGTTCGTTTTGGTCTATTATTAGTGCAGGTCTGGCTAGTAGTAGGTATTCGGTGAAGAAGAGTTGAGGTAGCATGTATGTCAGGATGGCTGATGCTGTTATTGCACTGATCACGGTGATTTCTCTTTTGTTGAATTTGATTGTGTGTGTGGTTGTGGCCCAGATTGTTATTAGGGCGGTGGCTGTCAGTTGTACTGTGGTTTGGCTTATTGCTGCTCCGATTATGCCTAGTCTGGGTATCAGTATTATTGATGTTATTGTGATTAGTGTTGCTGTGATTGTTGTGATGTATAGCATTGGTTTTAGTGTTTTTCTTGATATTGCTATGAAGTTGGTGAGGTATGTGAATGGTGTTCCGAGCATGGTTGCGAGTATGAGGAGTTTGAAGCTTGTTATGCCTGGGGTGTAGGCGGGGAATAGTGTTTTGATTATTATTGGTGCGAGGAATAGTGAAGTGGTGGCGAAGGCTGCGTAGAGGAAGAGTGTGAATCTTAGGCTTAGGGCGCTCATTTTCTGTATGCTTAGGCCCTTTGCTACGTAGTAGGAGGCCGCTGGTAGTGTTGCTGCTGCGATTGCGGAGGCTATGAGGAGGGGGGCGGTGGCTATGAGCGCGGAGAGTTGGTATATTCCTAGGTATTTTGAGCCTAGTAGGAATGCTGTTGTGATTCTGTCGCCCTGACTTGAGGCGAATGATAGTATACTTGAAATGTATAGTGGTAGTCCTTCGATGAATATTTGTTTTGCCAAGCTGAAGTGTGGTTTGAGGGGTAGTCCGCGTACTGCGAGGTGTAGGTATGCTGTTTTCACGGCTGCACCCGCCGTCCATATGAGTATCAGGAGTGGAACGCTTCCATAGTAGGCTGGTATGGCTGAGAGGCCCCATCTTCCCACTGAGAATATTGCGGCACTTATGGCTGACTGTGTGAATAGTCCTCTTGCTGCTGCTATGTTGGCTAATGTGTTAGAGTAGACGTAGAGTGCTAGGTAGGGTATTGAGAGCCAAATATAGGTTGGAAATAGGAGTAGTATGAGTAGTGTTGGTGTGGCTACGAGGATGGATGTGAGCACTGTGCCAACCACGGCGGTATCGGGAGTGTGTTTGGCGAGTGATTGTGAGATCTCCCTTGTGTATATTATTGGGGATAGGTATGTGAGCGCGGAGCTCGCTATGAGTTCGAGTAGTTGTATTATGGCGACTCGCCCGACGAACGTGGGTGTCTGGAAGTGGGCGACAGCTAAGAAGAATACTAGTGCAAGCACTGTATTGAGTGTGGTTGATAAGAGAAATTTGATGGCGCCTGTAACTGGATTCATGCGCTGCATGGAGTCGTCTGTGACCAATTTGTGGGCACTTTCATCATAGACGGAATCTTATGATATAAGTTTTGCTTGATATATCCACATAACAAGGATGAATTATTTTTACTGTGTAAGTATAACGAGACAAAATAGGTTCATCTATGTTACGTTTACTGTGGTAATCAGTCATAAATTACGATATTCAAGTAAAACTGATTTTTAGTTTTTAATATTATAGAATACTTTTTAGCTATTTATAGGCTTTTCAATGGGTAACTGAGGGGCTGGATTCGATCGAGGTATTGTAAGCAACCATAGAGACACTTTGTTAAAAATTACACTTAATCTAGTCATTGAGCCCATTCTTGAAAAGGTGGTTTCACTACTATAGTGGTTATCGACATCATTTTTAACTATTCTGTTCCTTAATGTCTTGAGCAAAGGCCTCCCTCGGTTGTATTTGGTAACGATTTACCCAGCTGGGTTAACACCTGCTACATTTATCATTAAAATTGACTTGCTCAGGGGTCGACCTACTTCGCGGTGTCCGCGCTCACACTCTATTTCGCGTGGCGTCTGGGGGCTGTGCCCTCCACGCGTGTTGAGAGGCTCATCGTGATGCTTTCCCCAGTCACGCTTCTGGGCTTGACTTGGGCTTGGCCTCTCGGCGTGCTCACCCTACCCATACTCTACCGCCTCCTAGGCCTCGTGAGGAGGGCTGACGTGGAGGTGGTGCGCAGATTCACACCCCCGAAGCTCAAGGGCGCGGTGGCCGTGCTCGAGATACTCTGCAACGAGTAGATGAGCTGTGGTGTGCAACTGGTTGCTGGCTTCCTGCACACATGTTTTGGGTTCCACTATGTATTTTCTCTTCATCTCTTTAGATGTAGTATCTGAACTGTGTTTTTGGGTTGGCTGCTTTGGGGTTGTCAACGAGTATTTCCCCGACATCCTCTGAGAACTCTATGGTGACTGGTTGGGTGTTGGCGAGCTTGGGGTTGTTGTAGTTGAGTTTGGTGAGTCCTAGGATGTCTTTGGCCACCTGTACGATGTCTGCTTGGCCGTACTGTATGTGTATTCGTAGTGGTTTAGGTGTCTCTGCTCCATCGTATGTTTTGAGTTTGGGTTTGTAGCCATGTGTCCAGAGGTGGGCTGTTTCGTTGTTGAGTTTTAGGAGTGTTCCGCGTGGGTGGGA
>Ga0208314_100228_pt1 | contig 23854 bp, 19 predicted proteins | sample OSPB_Mat_host_9__FD_187144 | JGI IMG/M metagenome (GOLD analysis project Ga0208314, IMG submission 187144) | Extremophilic microbial mat communities from Yellowstone National Park, USA - OSPB_Mat_host_9_15 (SPAdes) (version 3) | ecosystem: Environmental > Aquatic > Thermal springs > Hot (42-90C)...
TAAATGGATTTATGCTATATGGGGTTACAGGCGTGCTGAGAAGCTATTCACTTGAACATGAATCTGGAGATGAGCTCGAACCCTTACTACGAGCATACAGGGATGTGGTCAACCAAACACTCGAAGAGCTCTGGGGACTCATAGAGTGGGAAAAAAGGAAGGTGAAGGGAAAGAGCCAGTGGAGGCTCCTACCCAAGTACGCGGTGGACATCCACAGCAAGGAGTACAGGAGGAAACTCAGGGACCGCCTACTCCAAGAGTGGCCCTACGCGGCCCACTGGGTGGACTCAGCCATAAAGACAGCCTACTCTATACTAAAATCGTGGAGAAAAAAACTATGTTAAAGGAGACAGGAAGAGGAGGAGACCCACTGTGAAAAGGCTGTTCGCAAGAGTGAAGCAAACGCTTATCAAGCTTGAAGGTGAAAGGCTCAGGGTGACAGTTAAACCAGATGAGTACGTGCACATAGACCTCACCCACAGATATTTCCCCCTACCCTCCGAGGTGTCCTCGGCGGGTCTGGGTGAACCCATAATCACACCAGAGAAGATACACTTACCCGTGCACTACGGGGATGGGAACCAAGGCGGAAAACCCGGTGTGGCGTGGGACTTCAACCTCCTCTCCCTGGATGGCTACTCCCCCGAGACTGGGTGGATTCGGATAGACACCAAGAAGCTGGCATCTATTCACACCTCATCCTTCGAGAAGAGGCGTAGTGTGCAGAGGAAGGCTTCAAAATCAAAGAAGGCTAGGAGGGTTCTCGCGAAGTACTCCAACAGGGAGAGGAACCGCGCGGGAAAACACCAGCTCGAAATTGCTCGTGTAATCCAGTCGGTGTGTGGTTCTGTGGGCCTCGAAGAGCTCAAAAAGCAGGGCATGTACACACGCTCGCGTAACTGGAATCGCAGGATTTCGAGGAGTGACTGGCGGGGTATCGCAAGAATCCTAGAAGGGAGGCTGTGGGAAGTCAAAGTAGTGGAGCTCGACCCCTACGGCTCATCATCATACTGCTCCAGGTGTGGGTGGGAGAACAGAGACCTGAATGGGGCAGACGTCTTCGTGTGTGGTGGGTGCGGGCTCCGATTGGACAGACAGCTCAACGCCGCCATAAACCTCTACATGAGGCTCAGGTTCGGGTACACAACAAATTGGGAGGACGGAAAAAAGCGTGTTGAACTGAAGATGGAGGGCGCTTCCCGCGTGGCCTGGTGGGACCGCGTGGTGCTTCCAAGCCTTGTGGGTGGGTGCGTCCTGACAGGGGCGGAGCGGAGTGACCCCGATGAACCCGTGAGGGGTCTGCATGAAGCTGTGAAGCCCAAGCTCCACTACGCGTACGACAGGTATGCTGATGCGTACCTACGTATACCTACGTAGAGTGAAACCCTTGTGAAATCCATACTCGTTACATTGGTGGTGGGAGCAAATCGGTAATACCGTTCGAAGTAACAGTCTTTAATCCTCTGTTTTCCTCTGGGTTCAAGGGAGTGGTCGGCACGGGCTGCTTTAAAGCCTCTTAATACTTCCCAAGCATAGCTCTACCTTCAGCGCATTGCTTGATGCAGGATTCGCGGAATCCGAGCCACTAATCATTAGCAGCTATAACCTCTATTGGTATGATAAACGAATGCGTAAAGAGTATACAAGGGGTTTATTGTCCCCCTTAATCAGCCTATGGATAGGGAACTGGTTGGCTGAAGGGGTAAATCAGCTTGAGATAAGCTGGATTAGCCTGCTTGTGCTGCTAGGTAGGCGAAGTATGGGTACACCCCGAACCTCCTCTTTTTTAGAGGTGTTGGCCAATACGCCCGTCACGCACACTATTCTTCTTGGGGCGTGTTTCTCGATGAGCTCGACCGCCTCATCCTCGGTTTTCGCGCACACGATGCACACAACATTGTCGCCTCTGAGCAGGGGATGAGTGTTGAATCCCTCTACGAAAAGATAGTCAGGGGAAGCCTTCTTCATTAGGTCAAACGCCTTCTCCAAGCCTCCGCTTTTAAGGAAGAGGTGTAATCCGTCTTGGTCTACGCCCACGACTAGGTTAGCCCCACTCTTAACGAATCTCTCCGTGTCCCGCGAAGGTTCAACGTAGGTGTGCTTGGCGTGTATGTGTTTGATCACCCCAACACTCATACCCCTTAAGGCAAGTGTGGAGGTGAGGTGCTCTATCGTAGTTGTTTTGCCACTACCGCTGTAGCCCAAGACAGCTACCACCCTCAAGGAAGGTACACCTAGTGTGGTACAAGCAGGTCGACTGTAACCCTGCTTCCCGCCTTAAGGGTTTGGTTTGGCTCTAGGCGCATAAATCCCCCAGCCCGCAACAGATTGCTCATCAGGTTCGATCCCCACCCGAGAGGGGAAACGAGGAGATCACCGTTCTCAGTTCGGAGTTCGACGAGGTAGAGCGCCTCGATGTTCCTTGAATTCTCAACCGGCTTTGTTAGCAGGCCGCTCACACGCGGACTCAAAGCATTCGGTTTCCCCCCACTCAGTGTGGAGAGCAGGGGTAGACATATTGTGTGGAAGGAGAGGGCGGCCGAGATAACGTGGGCTGGCAGCAACAGGATAAACCTCTTACTCCCACCACTCTCAACGCACACGGCCCCAGTAGGCTTCAGGGGCACAACCCTTAAACCGTGGAAAAGAACACGTGAACCGGGAATCGCGGAAACGGCGTCAGGCGTGTTATCCCAGACGCCAACCGATGTTCCCCCAATCGTGATAAGCACATCCAACCCATTAAGAAGTCGACCAACAGTCTTTACTATTGTATTCACTTCATCCACAACCACTCCTAGGCGTTTTGGCTCTAATCCGAGGCTTTTAAGGTAGGAGGCAATTAGGTAAGAGTAATTGTTGTATACCCCCACACCCCCGCTTGGGTTCTCAAAGTCCACAAGCTCACTACCAATCGATAACACTCCCACGCGCGGCTTACGATACACCCTAACACGCCTCACACCAAAATACACAAGCAGGGAAAGCGAGCTAGGCGTAATCCTCTCCCCGCATCCCACGATCAAATCGCCCCTGCGGAGATCCTCTCCACGCCGACTCACGTTTTTACCCCGCTCCAGCTTTACACCTATCGACACCCGTCGATCATCCACAAACCTGGTCTCCTCCACCCTCACCACGGTGTCCGCCCCCCGCGGAAGCCGCGAACCAGTAGACACATAGTAGGCTTCACCCTCCCCAAGAAGCCGGGTCCCGACGTAGCCAGGGGATAACCTGCCTCGAACGGTGAAGAGCTTTGATACCCCATTGTCTGGTAGGTCGGCTGCTCGAACCGCGTATCCATCCATCGCGGCCACATCCCAGCGGGGTACATCCCACTTAGCCGCGTAATTCTTCGCACTGAAGCGGCCAAGGGATTCAGTGGTGGGAACCACCTCAACACGAGGGGACCCTACCTCCCTAAGAAGGGATTTTAGCGCCGAATCAACAGGAGTAAGCTTGAGATATCTCTTCTGATCTAAACGTGCAACCACAGATATTATATACGTGATACCTAGCGATTAAACTTTGCTCAAACCGGTTGGGCACTCAACCCTTTTGGGAAAACCGTTAATTCATAGCCCACGTAGACCGACAAGGTAAGGTGTGGTTTACCACTCGAATTCCAGCCTATCCCCCATCGCTTATAAGGCTCGACGTAGCTTCTCTTACCTCAGCCGCGGTCTTTATCCCAGCTTAAGTAAAAAGTGGGTTTTGGCTTGGCCTATACGGGTAAATGGTACCCCAACGCGAAATCCGTAGTGAAAGCGAATGTTAGGTACATTAGCCACACGCCGTTTATCACTTGAAAGGCTGCCACCAGCCTAGAGTATTTTGGGTTTCTTAACCTAGCTGGTATTTCTACTGCGTAGATTAGGCTTAAGAGTACGAACACTATCGCCACCGGTATGTCTCCTGCCGCGAAGAACACGAACGCACCCAGTATACTCACCCAGAGGAAGGCTATAGCCATGAATCCGTCGGGTGTGGGATCCGCGCCTACATATCTCCTCCAACCCATGGAGAACCAGTGTATACCGTACACCGTGAATGCCAGCGCCGCCATGTAGAGGACCGGTGATGCCTGGAAGGCGCTGAAGATGGTTAGGCCTAGAAATAGGTACACACCTGTAAAGAACTGGCAGAAGCCGGGCATCCATATGCCCCACTGCCCCATAGCCTTCTCGAACTCGGGACTCTTGGTCTTCGGGTAACCAGCTAACGCCGAACCTCCCCACACGAAGTAGCCTGTGCCAAGCCCGAACAATCCTACCGCTACAGGTGGGAGTGGGCCAGCCATGATTAGCATAGGCCGACCCACTATTTAAAGATTCTCTTATTAAAAGATAATCCTAGAAGGACACCAAGGAGTATAAGTTATTTAATTAACAGGAAATCGAATACTATCTATGTGCTAAATTAAGTCAACGTGGAATAGCTTTATTATGGTGCACATGCGGATTAGGTTTAGGAGTGTAGTGTTCCGTGTTCGAGCATACCCTTCGCGAAAGGTGGTTGGTGATTGGGTTTGCAAGATGATTTGCTGTTTAATGTGCCAGAGCCCACTGCGGCCTTAGGCGCCATCGAGTTTCGTATTGATGGTGGTACAACGAGGAAGGTTGACTATGTTGCCGTGGAGGAGCCTCTTGAGGTCAGGGTTGTGCACTTTGATTCGGGGCGTCTCGTGACCAGCAAAGTGGCCGTTACAATGAGGACGCCTGGCGACGACTTCGAGTTGGCTGTGGGCTTCCTTCACTCTGAGGGTGTTATCCGCTCCGCCGGAGATGTCACTAGCGTCTCCTACTGCACGGAGCCGAACGAACCGCAGAGATTCAACATCGTGAACGTCCAGCTCAGCCCAAACGTCACGTTCGATGCCGAATCCCTAAGCAGGCGGGTGTTCACTTCGTCCGCGTGCGGGGTGTGCGGAACCGCATCGTTGGAGTACGTTCAGAAGGTGTGCGCCACAAAGCCAGTGGGCGACTTTGCGGTTGGGCGCGAACTCCTGTGCTCCCTGCTATCGAAGCTCAGGGATGCGCAGCGGTTTTTCTCGCGGACAGGAGGCCTCCACGCCAGCGCCCTCATCGACACTGAAGGCTCACTTCTCGCTGTGAGAGAGGATGTTGGTAGGCACAACGCCATGGATAAGCTAGTAGGCCACCTGCTCCTAGAGGGTAGGCTTCCCGCCTCCAACAAGATTGTGTTAGTGAGTGGCCGGGCGAGCTTCGAGCTAGTCCAGAAGGCCGTTCTCGCGGGAATACCCATGCTTGTAGCAGTGGGAGCCCCTAGCAGCCTAGCGGTGGAGCTAGCCGAAAAATATGGTGTCACTTTGGTGGGATTCCTCAGGGAAAACAGGTTCAACGTTTACAGTTCACCTGAAAGAATCGTTTGACTAGCCCTGAGCTTGCTTGTGGCTGGTACACTTACTGAATCTACCCTAGGTTTAGATTGCAGGTTATATTACATAAATCCTACAATATCGTAATTATATTAAAATTACAGCTATGTTAACGCTTACTTTAATAGTATAATGTAGCATATTAGAAAATATTTATATGTCCTAGTGTCAATTAGGGCGTGGGTGGTTGTGTGAACCTTAAGGTGAATGGACGTAACATTGATGTGCCTGATGGTGCCCCCCTACTGGTCACACTCGAGCGGAATGGAGTCTATGTTCCACACGTGTGCTATAACCCTTCGCTTGGCGCAATACAGACTTGTGATCTGTGTTTTGTGGAGGTTGACGGAGAGCCTGTCCGCGCCTGCTCTACAAGCGTGCGTGAGGGTATGGTTGTAAACACCGAGACGCTACGCGTAACTTCCATTCGCAAGGCGGCGATGGACAGAATACTCACAAACCACAACCTCTACTGTACGATATGCGACAACAACAATGGGGACTGCGAGCTCCACAACGCCGTTGCGAAAATGGGTGTGAAAAATCAGAACTTTATAGGCAAACCCTACCCGGTTGATGCTTCTAACCCTTTCTACGTGTACGATCCAAACCAGTGTATCCTGTGCGGTAGATGTGTTGAGGCGTGTCAGGACTATGTTGTAAACGAAGTCATAAGGATTGACTGGTCTCTTAACCCTCCACGTGTGGTTTGGGACAACAATGCGCCCATAGGCCAGTCTTCATGTGTGTCGTGTGGTACCTGCGCAACCGTGTGTCCTGTGGACGCCATCATGGAGAAGAGCATGCTCGGTGAGGCCGGTCTTTTCACCAAGGTTAAGCCCGATGTTCGCAGAAAGCTTGTGGGCGCGCTTAAACGCTCCGAGACCGATATCAGCTTCTATATGCTAACAAGCGATGTTGAAGCCGCGCTTAGGTCTACGCGTATAAGGAAGACTAAGACCGTGTGCCCCTTCTGCGGTGTGGGCTGCTCGTTCGAAGTGTGGACCAAGGGTAGAAAAATACTGAAGGTTGAGCCTAAGCCTGAGAGCCCCGCGAACGGTGTGGCTACGTGCATCAAGGGGAAATTCGGTTGGGACTTCATCGATAGCCCTGAGAGGCTGACCAAACCCCTCATAAGGGAGGGTGACCGCTTCCGCGAGGCTAGCTGGGAAGAAGCCATATCACTCATAGCAAGAAGGCTCTCCGAGATAAAGCAGAAGTATGGGCCGGACGCCATAGGTATCATAGCTACGTGTACGGGTACAAACGAAGACGCCTATCTTGCTCAGAAGCTGGCGCGCGCGGTCATAGGCACCAATAACGTGGACAACTGCGCGCGCTACTGTCAGGCTCCAGCCACCACAGGACTGTTCAGGACGGTTGGTATAGGTGGGGACTCGGGTACCATGGCTGACACAGAGAGGGCTGAACTAGTGATAACCTTCGGGTCGAACACCGCTGAGGCGCATCCCGTGTGGGCTGGGAAGCTTAAGAGAGCCAAGAAGCTCAGAGGACAGAAGCTCATAGTGGTGGACGTGAAACCACACGAGATGGTTGACTGGGCGGACCTGTTCATCTCACCTCACCCAGGCACAGACCTCGTCGTCATCAACGCTATAGCCAAATACATCGTTGACCAGGGGTGGGAGGACAGGGAGTTCATAGAGAAGAGGACAGTGAACTTCGAGGCGTACCGTAAGGAGCTTGAACCATTCACGCTGGAGTACGCGGAGCGCGTAACAGGTGTCCCAAGGGAGCTCATAGTTCGGGCGGCCACCATGATTCATGAGGCCAAGAGTGTGTGCGCCATCTTCGCCATGGGTATAACCCAGCACCAAAATGGGAGTGAGACGACGACGGCCATATCGGACCTGCTCCTCCTCACGGGTAACTATGGGCGGCCGGGCACAGGCGCCTACCCGGCGCGTGGCCACGCCAATGTTCAGGGTGCCAGCGACTTCGGGGCTCTACCAACCTATCTCCCAGGCTACGAGCGTGTTGATAACCCCAAGATCAGGGAGAAGTATGAGAAGGCGTGGGGTGTGAAGCTTCCAGCGACGCCTGGGCTCACGAGCACCGAGATGGTTGACGCCATACTTGATGATCGGCTTAAAGCCATGTACATCATGGGTGAAGACAAAGTGCTCGCTGACTCCAATCAGAAGAAGGTTGGCGAAGCGCTCTCAAAAATCGAGTTTCTAGTTGTCCAAGAGCTCTTCCTCACACGCACAGCCCAATACGCCGACGTCGTTCTCCCCGCGGCCGCAAGCCTTGAGAAGGATGGCACATTCGTCAACACTGAGAGGCGGATTCAGAGGCTCTATAAGGCGTTTGAGCCACCCGGGGAGGCTAAGGCGGACTGGGAGATAATTCAGATGGTTGCCAACGCGATGGGCGCTGGATGGGTGTACACACACCCACGTGAGATAATGGATGAGGTGGCTGGTATAGCCGAGTACTTTGCGGGTGTGAGTTACGAGAGGCTTGAAGGGTTCAAAAGCCTGCTGTGGCCCGTAAAGAGGGATGGCACCGACTCCCCAATACTCTACACCGAGAGGTTCGAGTTCCCAGACGGAAAAGCCCGCTTCCATGTGCCGAAGTGGATTGAGCCGCTTGGCTCAACCACGCAGTACGACATGTACCTCGACAATGGGCGCGTGCTCGAACACTTCCACTGGGGCAACCTCACCTGGCGGAGTAAGGGTATAAGGGAGCTTGCGCCCGAAGTGTACATCGAGATATCACCCGAAGCGGCGCAGCGCAAGGGTTTGAAGACGGGTGACAAGGTGGTTGTGAAGTCGAGGGTGGGCAGGGCGGTTGCGAGCGTGATGGTCTCGGACCGCGTATCATCGAACAGGCTCTACATGGGTCTGCACGGTCAGGGTGAGGATGCGGTGAACCAGTTAACAGGAGACGAGAGGGACCCAACCTCGAAGACACCCGCATACAAGGAGCTACCCGTGAGTGTCGAGAAGCTTGAGGGTGAATACGAGCGCAGAGCGCCTCTACCCCTATCCAACTATCGACACCACGTTAAGAGCAGGGTTTCCCAAGTGGGCGTCAAGGTGGAAGAGAAGTGGAAGAGGGCTGACTACCCCAAGCAGGTGGGTGGGTGACCGAGTTGGCCAAACCAACAGCTAGGATTGAGAGAAGAACGGAGGAGCCGACGCTCGACTTGGATACACTGGTCAAGCAATTCATGAGTAAGCAGGAAGCCTTCAACGAGTTCATGGACATATTACAGCTATTGCATGAGAGGGGTATACTCACCGCCTTTAAGGCCGCGCTGGAGCGCTACGAGGACCTGCTGGGTGTGGTGGCCGACTGGCTAGAGGGAATGGGTGCCCAGAGCCCGACAAACCTCTTCGAACTTCTGAACGCAGTGGCTAAGGCGGATATTCAGGGCTTAAGCGTTATGATAAGCGCGGTTTCAAAGGGTGCAGCATCCACTAGGAGTGAGCAGCCACCAAGCTTGGAGGCTTTACTTAAAAGCTTGGAGGATGAAAACGTGAGAAGAGGCCTCTGGGCGGTGATCCAAACTCTAAAGGAGATAGGGTCAAGCAGTAGAAAATAGAGGCGCACACTAAACACGCTTGACTGGAACACTCTTCGCAGAGGGCTACGTCGCAAATAGACGTGCTCGGCTAGTGGCCGTATAGCGGATACCCACCCCCAAGGTATTCTTCAAAACACATGTGTGTGTCTTATACCCCAGGCACCCACTTTTACCCACAGTTTAAGGCGGGAAACCCATAAGAAATCTTGAGCAATATAGGTGGATGTATGAGTCACGTCACCGCACGTGTCTCCCGCTTGAGCCTGATACGAGCGGAAGCGTGACGGACACAAAAAACCTTAATGATTAGACTCAGCAGTACTTCGGGGGATTGTTGTCTACGTAGTGAGTCATCCATGGCGTCGTGGGGTTGATGACGGAGTATACAGATGGTCTAAAGCTATCCACTCAGCGGGTTATTCTTTAGACCCGCTTTGCGGTGTTATAGATGAGGGGACGGACTCGGTTTTACGCTTATATGGCCATCATCTTAATGGGTGGTAACTTATTAATGTGGGCGGTCACAAAGTGTGGTTATGCCCACTTCAAGGCGGTTCGCAGACTTCGGTAAGGGTTTGCCATACTACTGTATGGATCATATTCCCGATGGTGGGATGTGTCTTTCGGTTTTCCTAGTCCTCTGGAGGGGAACAAAATCGAACGTGTTAATGGGAAGAGTGAATCCTGAGTTCAGTGATTGGGAGCATATAGGCGCCCTCGATAAGTCAAGACTTGAAAGGTTGAGCGCTAGGTGGATGCTCCCATCCAGCCACTTCGTTCTCTACGAATCCCCGGAGGGAGGAGCGAAGCGTGTGCTTAAGGAGCAACTCGGGCTAGAGGAGGTCCCATTGGATGGCCCACACATCTACACTGAGGTGTACGATATTGAGAGAGCCAACATTAAAAATCACTGGGATCTTGAGTTTGTGTTCCTAGGCGAGCTCAAAGGTGAGCCAGCGCCGCACCCAGCATGGTTGGAGCTCAAATTCAGGGATATGAAAACCATGCGGGACGATGAGTTCGCAAGGAACCATCAAGACATCCTACGCCATTTGGGAATCTATAAGTAGAGACCCATTGAACAGGCTAATAGTGTCTGAGACCGAAAACGCGGTCTGAACACTGACTCCGCGACTGAAGACGTGTCTAATAGCATGAACACATTATTTGTAAGGGTACCTACCCCTTCTATGCGTCCCCGTGGTCAACGCTTCCTCCTCTGTGTCCCGTAAGGCAATAAACAGCTAAGAACCAAGGCCTCGAACACGCATCGCCGTCGTTGGTCGGGTGTATTGGAGGGAGCACAGACACCACTACAGAGGGGTGTATATCTGAACCTGAAGGTGGATGGCGCTCCCCAAGGCTTCCCACGGCGATGGGGAAGCCAGCTCGATCGATGTGAGGGTGGGTTCGCCCTGACACGAGGGGGCCAAGCTGAGTGGGCACTATGAACTCGTGAGGTTCCTAAATGATGCTGTGAAGCCCAAGCTCCACTACGCGTGCGATAGCTTTGCGGACGCATACCTACGTATGCCTACGTAGATTGAAACGCGCATATCCTACACTCTACTTCTAAATGGGTCTTCAACACCCCCCGCTGTGGTTTTCGATGTATACACACCATGGCGGTAGGCACTCACAGAGACATTCGGTTTAACCTATACCTTTGTTTGCACTTTTGAAATCCCCGTCTAAGAGGTAAACCCAAAATTCGTCTCGACCACTGTTAGCGTTCCAAGAATATGCTTAGGGTCAACTGTGAAGGGCTAGGTTTTAGAAAGATTATAAAACTTTAGTTATACATGGCTACCGAGCATAAACAAATATGTTCAAAGGATGTTTGTTTACTTCGAGCAAGAGTTTTTGGCGATTAGGAGATTGTCTCAACGGCTGGGTTGGCCTCCAGCATATTCGTACCCTAGGAGGGGCTATAATGGTCTCGCTAAGTGTTAGTAACCCGTAAACTTCTCTGTCCTTATTTGATCGCGACTTACTGAAAGTTTTTGGGCTAGCTGTTCTGATAGTTCCTGGACCATGGTTGGGGGACCTGCCACATAGTATACTGATTTCTCTGGGTGTGTTAAGCTTCTCACATACTCCGCATCGATTCTTCCCACATGTTCGCGGACCTCCGCTGCGGTTGGGCGGGTGATGGTGTAATGCGCTTTAAAGTTTGGATGCGCCGCGCTTAGCTCGTCGAACTCGTGTCTAAACACAAGGTTCTCAGGGTTTTTGGCCGAGTACATGAGTGTGATACTCCTAGAGCTCCAAGAGGCGAGTTCCGTGAGTATGATGCTTCTAAACGGAGTTATACCGATGCCTCCAGCAATCATAACCACTTCCGCGTTGTCGTTTAAACCCTCGAGTGTGAATCTGCCGAGTGGCCCGATAACTGTTGCTTGGTCACCTGGTTTAAGGGAGTTTAACCTATTCTTGTATGGTGAATCGCTGGGTTCAATCGTGGTCGTGATGCTCATGTACTCCGCGCTCCTAGTGGCCGGGGAGGATATTGAGAACTCCCTCTGGTTGCCTCGTGGGTCGCCTACGACCCCCTCTAATACCACCTTTACATATTCTCCGGCTGTGAATTTGAACCCTAAACCCGATGTGTCGAAGACAAAAGTTTTGATGGTCGGTGCCTCGGTTTCTACGTGTGCGAGCCTGAGCTTGTATTCGTGATGTTTTTGCTGCAAGATTATTCAGACATTTAGTTGTGTCCAAAATGTTTATATTTTACGGTTCGATGAGTTGATCATGGCTCGAAAAAGGGTGTGCAGTGAAAAGGATCTACAGGAGGGTAGGCTCAGGGCATTCGATGTTGACGGCAGACAGATTGTGCTTTACAGGGAAGGTGGAAAGATATATGCTTTTGACAGGTGGTGCACGCACGAACAGGGTGACCTAGCGGCTGGAAGCGTTGAGGAGGGGGTGGTCACGTGCCCCGACCATGGTTCGCAGTTCGACTTAGAGAATCGGGGGGCGAATGTTCTTGGCCCCGACGGCGAAGAGGCTGGCAGTGTTCCAGACCTCCCAGTGTTTAAAGTGAGTGTTGTTGATGGTGAGGTTTTCGTTGATCTCTGAGTGGTGCAGTACTCTTGGATACGAAAGAGAGGATACTTGAGCTACTGCTGGGCGGGAAGAAGAGTGCTCTCGCTCTCTCGAAGGAGCTTGGCATTAGGGAGAGCGCCGTGAGGGCGCATCTTGAGGCGCTTAGGGGTGAAGGACTTGTTTTATCCGTGTTAGAGAGGCTCGGGAGAGGAAGACCCAAAAAGCTGTACGGTTTAACCGAGAAGGGTTTAGAGCGCTTCCCAAAAAGGTATGATGAGGTGTTGGAGCTACTTGTGCGTGAAATTGAGCGTGAGGATGCTGGTAGAGCTTCGCGCTATATGAGGGATGTGGCGAAGCAGCTCGCACATGGGCTCCTAGGCGAACTTGCGGCTCCCGTGGATGTGAGGGAGGCGGCAGAACTCCTAAACAGCCTAGGCTTCCACACATCTTATAGTCAGACGAACGGTAAAGCCGCAATAACTAGCGCCAACTGTATCCTGAGGAGGGTAGCCTTAAAGCACCCCACTCATATGTGCACTGGACTACACACTTGGCTTATCGAGGAGCTCACAGGTAAAGAGGGCGTGAAACTCGAAAAGTGCATGGCCTACGGGGATGAAGTGTGCGTCCACACGGCGTCTATTACCAACCAGAGAACCAGCTAGGACCCTGACTCCGTGTTGGGATAAGTTATGGTTTTAGCGTGCACCACCGCGAACTTCGTAAGCGTGTGCCCCCTCCTCCCCCTTTTACCCACAAGGTGGGTTACGCTCAAACCTCTCACGTAGAGGGCGTCGGCTATAAGCGAACGGTGGCACCGCCAAGGTACGGCTTCCGCACACATGAGGGTCACCCCACCACTAATAGTGGCTATCAGGCTGAGTAACCCGTTGAGGCACTCCTCGAACTCCTCAGTGAGCATATAGTCAGCGTATCCTCTGAATGAGGAGTTGACCCACGCAGTGTTAGGGGAATCCTTCCTCGGCTTACGTAGACCCCCCAGACATGGGAAGTGTTTATACTCAATCCCAACGGTCTTAAGGGAGGCTGGCAGGCTTTGCTTATCGAACTGTGGATTCGCACGTGAGCGCGGAACCGTGCGCACATCGACCACGAGCTTAATGCCATTCGCCGTGAGTATCCCCGTGAACTCATCTATTGCTAGGGTAGAGTGACCTATAGTATAGATCTCTGGATCCGAAGCCATTGTCAGTTTAGGTAGCCTCTCCGATAGATAAAGGCTGTGACCTGGGAAGCTCCCGCCTTCAGGTGGTGTTGGTCTCACAGCTGGCGGCGCGTATAGTTGGGTTTCGAACACAAACGGAGAATATTTCCGGCAGTGTGGTAAAACCGGGAATTGGCTACGCATGATGGTGGATAACAGAATTCGAGCTGAGCCTAACTTTTTTGGGGGAAAACCCAAGTTTGCTGGTGGCTACTGCTAAATGGAGCCTTGGAGGAGGTTTAAGCCATGTGCACATTTGTCAGGGTTTGTAGCATTGATGAGCTCGAGGTTGATTCACCCTTCCACTTTGAGCGTGACGGTAGACATTATATTATCGTAAGGAAGCCGTACGGGGTGTTTGCGCTCGACGGTATATGTACACACGAGTACGCTGAGCTTTGGCGCGGGTTTGTGACAGACGACGTTGTCACGTGTCCGCTTCACTTATCACAATTCAATATTAGAACTGGTGAAGTGGTGACTCCACCAGCCGAGCAGCCGTTAAGGGTATACAGTGTAGAGATCAGAGGGGGAGAAGTTTGGGCTGACCTAGGCTAACCCATCCTCCGCATAGGGTTAAACCCCAATCATTATAAAGGTAGGAGCCGCAACGTGGCTTGGCACTGGGTGAATGTTTCCTCAATCAACCGCTCATCGGGCTGCCACCGTGTTAGCGACTAAATGCACGGGGAAAATGGCCATGGACGGTTGAGGATACAAAGTGATATGAGTAACAATCACGCTTCGAGCGTAATAGCGCGGTAGGAGAGCTGTAGTTCGTGTTGGGGAAGATCGTCATCAGGGAGTATTACCATGTAAGGAGTGTGCCGTAGCAGAGGGGGTTTTAGGTGCGATTAGGGATGAATTTAGAGGCATAGTTGACACCCCAACCGTCTTTTCACCACGCACCACAGGGAGAACTATTATACCTGTATTAAAGTAGTCTTCCCTATAATGTGAGGCTAGCCACCAGAAGTGGTTGGATTGCAATAAAAAATGGTCGCGAATATTAGGAGGGGCGTCACCCATGCGTTGTAAGCCGCTGCGGCCCAACCTCCATGACTAGAAGAGCATCCGAATGGTCCCCGCGTAGACCACGTGGGAGCCTTCCTCTTGGCCTACGTGTGCACCCAAGAGTAGAGGAGGGTGCCCCAACGCCATTATGGGCCCACTTAGAAAATTTAATAAAAGGGGTGCGGCGGATCTAGGGCACACCACGGGTGTCACCCCGGCCAAGAGCGCGTGTAGGGGACGACTTCACCTGGGGGGATAAGCCTCCGTGAAGTTCTCACCAGGAGTCCGTCCAGCTTGGCGAAGGTGGTTGTTCAGCGTCGCTGAGCCCCCGAGCAAGCCGTAACCCACTATCGCGAATTCGACGAGTTGCGCGGCGCGTATTTTAGGTGGCTCACCCCGAAGCGTACTGGTGAGCGCCACAGCTAATACTAGGCATATCAAGCACACTCTCACGAGCTCCAAGTAGCCTCGAAGCCCCGTGTTATGCGCACTGGCCAAGGCTGATAATGTAGGCTCTGTAGGGTGAAGGGACTGGAGTACGATTGACCCCCGTCTAAACACCCTCGCGTGGGTCTGCTTATGCCCCGTGGTTTATGGGTAGGACGCACAGCTCCTTGTGTGCCCCCAAACGCCGCAATCCCCTGTAGATGTTTTAAAAAATCGGTGGGGTTCTGGTCTACTCGAATGTTCCACTCTGGAGTTTCCTAACCACTTCTTCGTGGTCTGCGTCCGTTGGTGGGGGTGACACTAGGTGTAGGGCTTCCATGTCGGTCTCGGCCAGCACCCCCCTCTTCGTGCCGGCGGGTACTATTATCACGTCTCCCTCCTTTACTGGGAAGCGCTGGTCTCCCGCCACCATTGTGCCTTTACCCCTTATCACAACGAACACCAAGTCGATCTGGGGGGTGTGCACGGGTATAAATTGCTTGGCTTTTAAGTATGCTAGGATAACCCTGTAAGACTTACCAGTGTACACTGGTACTGGTGAAAACTCTTTGGCTGAGAAACTTCTTTCTTCACCAAAACTTGTTCGAACAACCCGCTCAGCCTGCTCAGGCTCAGCGACATTCTTCTTTTTTATGACCGCAACCCAAACCCCCGGGGTTCGCTCATAGGCAGTGTACGCGTCACCATCGAAATCTCTTCTTTCATGCCGCAGGTAGTGAACCAAGTGCACTGGTTCATGGTCGTTCACCACCAGAATGTGTTCTCCTGGCTTGATCTCGTCGAACACCATGAAGATCACATCGTGCCTCTGACCAGGTGGGAGACTCCTTACATCAACGACTTTAACCCCATCCACAACACTAACACTCATTTTCCTCTCCCACTTAATATGCCTAATGTCATAAGAGTTTACCCAAAGATATTCGGGAGAACCTTGCAAGACCAACTCTTAACCAATCCTTCAAACGACCCCTCAAAGCATCGGACAGGGAGAGGCAATTAAGAACGAGCAAACCTCGTCATTCACGGTAGACTCAAAATTCAAGTGTGATTTACAGTCAGCGCTAAGCGCTAATTTGGGTCCACCGTTCATAGGGAGTGGGAAGGAGGCCAGAAGAAGCCCAAAGGAAAACACAGAAGAGCACCTCCATCCATAGGTTTCGAGTGTTCTGAGCACCCGTTCTCAAGGCAAAACCCTATGACTGGAGAGTGCGTGCGGGGACACTAGAAGGTCAGCCTCTAACCGTGTATTGGGATGTAGACACGTGCGCGCACATGAACCCGCCTAGAGTGTAAACAGCAGATTGTCGAACCCCTATGCAAACATCACTTTTTAATAATCTGAGTTCGCTGTCGGGGACGCTTAGATCGTTGATCCGCAGCTTAGAGAGGAAGGATCTATGGGTGAACGGAGTCAACGTTGGAAGATGGTTTCATCGGTGCGGGTTAGCTTACTGATGATTGTATAAGTCATGCCCGTAAACTCGTAGACCCACGCGACCACAGCCACATAAACGAACAGCTGTGGAATCACGCTTAAGGCTCCTAGCCCCGTCGCAGACGCGAGTTCCCTCGTTGCTACGCTATACATACCCATCGGGAATACCGCCCCCCAGAAAGATGGGTCGTAGCTTAGCGGGTTCACTCTCCCTATGATGTGTCTCCAAAAACCCATTATGAAAAGCCAGGGGATCCACCAGGAGCCGTAAGCCCAGATAAGGAATGTCAGACCCTCGATGAATAATCGTATATTGCCTACGAACAAACCAACTGGGGTTGTGCTGGGTGGTACGTTGATTATTAGTAGGGAGCCTGCTAGCGTGGTTATGGCTGTTGCACCCATGTTTATCCAGTAGGGGCCGGTTAACTCGGCTGGCTGTATTGGGTAGAACAGTAGCCTGTAGCTTATCATCGCCATTATGAGGGGGTAAGTGAGCCAGCCAATCATGAACATGATTACGGACACAAGATATGTGGTGGGATGGGTCTGGGAGAGCTGGGTTCCGAGCACTGAGACCGATTGTGTGGACACGATGGCAACAAGCCATGTGCCGCTGAGCCCCTTCTCTATGGGTGGCTTCGTCTTCAGAACTGAGAACACTGAGAAGAGGGTGTATTGGAACACGAACCACAGTATGAGCCCGAAGATCCACATGTAGTAGCCAGCGGCGTAGTTATGGAGGAGTATAACGAACTGCGAGCCGAGGGTGTTGGTTGCGGCTATGAGTGTAAAGAAGCCCGAACCCCTATAGAGGTCTTTTATGTCTGCGAGGAAGGCTGAGGTGTGGCGGGCTATCCTTAATGCGGTCAACGCCCAGAGGGCTATGTAAATACCCACATTCAACCATAGGAGCAAAATCGAGAACAGGTCGAAGCCGTAGATATATGTGGCTATAGAGACTATCCCCGTGGCCATGACCGAAGCGAAGTAGGCGGGTAGAAGACGTGATGATTCTAAATCTATTAGCCGGCTAAGCGAAGCCATGTTCTAACACTGCCCCAGCCAAAGGCTAAGCCGCACTCTCCACTTTTAGTCGACGCTTAATTTCTTATCTTTGGAGGCGATCGGGTTTAAGCCGCTCCACGTGTCGCCGTGCGGCTTAACCGAGTGGCTAGACGTGATAATCCTTGAAGACTCTTTAGATGCTACGCGTGATTCTCGGACAACTGAATTTTTCTTCGCCGAGCTCCTAACCTCAACGCTCCTGTAAATTACGTAGCGCCTCCAGAGATATGGGAGGGGCAAACTGAAAATATGAACTAGCCTCGTGAACGGTAAGACCGCGAAGAATAGAAGCCCGAGCGCAACGTGCACCTGATAACTCAAAGGTGCGGAAGCCATAAGTGCTATATCGGGTTTCAAGTAAAACAGGCTCTTCACCCACACACCCACTGTGAACCTATAGTCGTATGTTCCAATTAGGAGCGTGTATCCCAGCGTGTTCGCGAGGCCCATACCCATCACCACTAGTAGTATGGCCAGCGTAAAATAGTCGTCCACACCGGAGGTGGCCTTTATCCTCGGACTGATGAGTCTGCGGGCAAGCAACACCACCAACCCACCTACCGAAATAAGTCCGCTCGCCGCGCCGCCGTAGAAGGCTAGGACGTGGTACCCTTCAGGAGTTATGCCGAGTGAGTTGTACTGCCCCGCGGGTATTAGGAGAACCATTATGTGGCCGACAACCACTAGGAGGAATCCCCAGTGGAATAGTAGGCTACCCGCTTGAAGCATCCTTTTTTCAAGGATTTCGCTGGATTTAGAGATCCACCCCCAAGGGTCCTTGTCGTATCTGAGTACCAGGCCCACCACAAATCATAGTTAGCGCGATATAGGGGTATACACCCCAGACGAAGAGTTCGAAGCCACTGGCCAAGCAGCCCACCTCACATAATGTTTCTGAGCGCCTCCAAAGACGCTTGGACCACAAGTGCGTAGGGGTTGCCTTTCCTTTCGAGCCTAATCGCTAGGTCGACTATTAATGGTGTATACGAATGCAATAGTTGTTTGGCTCCGTCGGCCCCCGACATGCCGATGTATTCTAAAAACATCGGAAGATAGTCGGGTAACTCTTCCGTGGTGGGTGAAAGCCCAGCCGACCTGTAGAGTGATTTTAACCCTTGAAGCTCTGAACCGCGGGCTGAATCGTCTTTCAACTTAGCATACGTGATATACAGGCTGTTTTCATCATTCATGTCGAATGTAGATACATACAACTCTTGCAGGGTTACGACGTCAGTCGTTTTGAGAAAGCTTAGAAACTTTTTCAGAAGTCGTTGCGGTGTTAATGGTAACTCTTCGATGAAGCTGGTAAGCTGCTGTGCGTATCTAATCACACCTTCATCGGGGTACCTTAGAAGCGTTGAACACACTAGTAGTGTTTGCCGATAATCCTCGCTCACGCGTTTTCACCCGTGTTGTCCCCAGCCCGCTTATCTTGCCACTGGGCGTGTTTTGTAGCTAAATACTTTGCGTACATCTCCTTCTCATAAAACGGTAGACCCGCAAGACCCTGGTCGTTGTAGAGGTCGAGTGCCTCCTCCTTGTGTGTAGTGGGTATAACGAACCTCTCTTCGTATTTCCCTATAGCGAGCAATCTATACATCTCCTCAACTTGGTGTACGCTGAGCCCAACGGACCTAATCAGGCTCTCGTCAGGTGGTCTTCCGAGGGTTTTCGCCCTCATATACGACCTGAGCGCCGCAAGTTTCTTCAACACTCCTCTAACCACTTCCTCATCACCAGCCGCCAATAGGTTCGCAAGATACTTTATCGGGATCCGCATCTGTTCGATAAGCGGAAAAACCTCCTCGGTGTAACCCCCTTGCGCCGTAGCGGCGTCGACTATTGGGCTGAGCGGAGGCACATACCATACCATCGGGAGCGTCCTGTACTCGGGGTGGAGGGGTAGAGCTATTCTCCATTCAACAATCATCTTGTACACAGGGGACTTTTTCGCTGATTCGACGACCTCCCACGGGATACCGTCATCCAAGGCCTTACTAGCGATATCTGGGTCATTCGGGTCGAGGAAGATTGAAAGCTGCGCCTCATAGAGGTCCTTCTCAGAAGATGTAGAGGCGGCTTCGAGCACCCTGTCCGCGTCGTAGAGCATCATACCGATATACCTGATCCTACCCACACACGTCTCCGAGCACACAGTGGGCATACCTGCCTCAATACGGGGATAGCAAAACGTTCACTTCTCCGCTTTGTGGGTGTGCCAGTTAAAGTAGACCTTCTTGTAGGGACACCCAGATATGCAGAACCTCCAACCTCTACAAGCCTCCTGATCCACTAAGACGATTCCATCTTCCACGCGTTTGTATATAGCACCCGCCGGACACGAGGCAACACATGAGGGGTTAAGGCAGTGCTCACATATCCTAGGAAACCTTCTCACCCCGTTTCTATCGGCTAATTTCCCATAATTAGGGCTTGGTGAAACAATATCCAGACCCCATTCATACCGATACCCGCCCTTATTGAGGCTATACCTAATTGGTTCCTTACATGAGCCTTATTAGTGTTTAGGGTTCTATGTGTCTTCGGAACTCCTACCTGATCGGTAGGAGCTACCCCTACCCACGTAAGGTGTTGCCCGAACGCACGCTATCTTCGATCCTTATCGTAGCTACGCAGGTGACGAGCCAACTCTCACCTGAAGGTAAGCCATGTTGAGCGGATCATAAGACACACACTTGTCTGATGCGGATGGGGTGCACGCAAGATGTCCTCTCTCTGCACTATGAGCCGTTTTTCATAGGAATGACCGAGTTGCGTGGAAGGACTGTGTACACTGCCCCCCGTATGACCTATCCATCTTCACCTAAATATGGCTGCCGCACGATTTTCCCCTTAGCATCCTGGCTGGGTCTCCAGATTAAAACCGTTCAAGGGTTTCAGGGCTTTGTCATTATTCGACTGAGGTGTTGGGTTTAGATGACCTGTAGTCAGCGCCGTCGTGGGAAGGCAGGTATTGGTGTGCGGATATTGCGTTAACTTGAGACGTGCCTTTGAAAGTGTGGTAAATGTTTATTTGGGTCGTTTCGTATACCGTGGCTGAAATACTATAATTATGCTTTTACAGAGTTTATTTGAGTGGGGTTTGTCATAATTTTTATATTCCTTTTAACGGTTAGAATAACTTAATAGTGGCTTGCCTAATAGTTTAGATTGGGGTCGCTATTGGAAACTATCCAGACAGAAGGTTTAGAGGTGATTAGCGAGGATGACATCCGAGACCTAAAGCCCTATAGAGTCCTAGCAGAGGATGGCTCTCCACTCAGAGAGCCTTCTGTCTCCGTGGAGTTCTTAAAGAAGCTTTATGCTGACATGGTTTTGGCGCGCCGATTCGATGAGAGGGCGGTGCTCCTCTCATCGGTAAGGGAGATAGGCACCTATGCTCCGCACATGGGTCAGGAGGCAACCCAGGTAGGTATCATCAGGGCGCTAGGCCCGTCAGACTGGTTTGTGCCCATGTATAGGGATAACGGCGCCATGATAACGATGGGTATGCCTATGGAGTCCCTCCTACGCTATTGGGGTGGTGATGAGTGGGGGCTGAGGGTCCCCGAGAATCTGAAGATGCTCCCATTCGCTATACCCGTTGGCACACAGATACCTCACGCCGCTGGTCTGGCCATGGCCCAGAAGCTTGGGGGGACTGGTGGCGCCGTGGTTGTGACGGTGGGGGATGGGGGCACGAGTAAGGGTGACTTCCATGAAGGCTTGAACTTCGCTGGGGTGTTCGGGTTACCGCTTGTGGTCGGCGTAGAGAACAACCAGTACGCGATATCGCTTCCAAGGAGTATGCAGACCCATTCTAAGACTATCGCCCAGAAGGCTTTAGCCTATGGTGTGACAGGTATCATGGTTGACGGGAACGACGTTATCGCTTCGTATGAGGCAACCAACTTAGCGCTGAAACTAGCACGTGAAGGGCGCCCAGTGCTCGTCGAGTACGTGACCTATAGACGTAGCTATCACACCACGGCCGAGCTTGTATCACACAAACTACAGCCAGAGGAGGAAATGAGTGAGTGGGAGCGACGCGACCCCCTGCTCAGGGTGGAGAAGTACCTTATGTCTAAGGGCGCGCTCACCGAGAAAGAGAAGGAGGCAATTTATGACGAAGCGAATAGGGGGGTTAAAGAAGCGGTTGAGAGGTTTAGGTCTACTAAGCCTGCCGACCCCCTCGATATCTTCAGATACATGTACTCCAAGCCCACACCCAACCTAGTCGAGGAGGCTTATGAGGCGTTTGGGGACGCGGCTTCAAGCTTGATACGGGATCATGCGTTGACCGATGAGGAAGAGCAACCTGAGGTGGAGGGTAAAACAGTCGAGTTGAACATCAGAAACGCTGTGAACATGGCGCTCAGGCAGGAAATGGAGCGGGACCCACGCATCCTCGTTTACGGTGAGGATGTGGCTCGGAATGGTGGCGTGTTCCAGGTGACACGGGGTCTACTCGAACGCTTCGGTGAGAGGGTTTTCGATACACCACTAGCCGAGGTATCCATAGCCGGAGTGTTCGTTGGCCTCGCCGTGGGTGGCTATATACCCGTTGCGGAGTTTCAGTTCGATGGCTTTACACTCCCCGCGTACGACCAGATATTCAACCACATCGCGCGCTATAGGAATAGGACGCGTGGAAGATACCCCATGCGGGGGGTGATACGCTTCCCCTACGGCGCGGTACACTCACTCGAGCACCACTCGGACTCACCCGAAACCTACTTTGCCCACACGCCGGGTTTAAAGGTTGTTGTCCCATCCAATCCATTCGACGCCAAGGGTCTACTCACATCCGCTCTTAGGTCAGAGGACCCAGTGGTGTTCATGGAGCCGAAAAGGCTGTATGATGCGCCCAAGATGGCTGTCCCAGAGGAGGCGTACACCGTACCCATCGGGAAGGCGAAGGTGGTGAGGGAGGGTAGCGATGTGACTGTGGTGAGTTATGGCGCAATGCTACACGTGGCGCTCGAAGGGGCCAAACAGTTTTCAGCAGAGGTAATAGACCTCAGGACGCTCTCCCCCCTCGACACCAAGACCATCGTGTCCTCGGTTGAAAAGACGGGTAGGCTGGTAATAGTGCACGAAGCCCCGAGGAACCTGGGGTTGGGCGCCGAAATCGCGGCGCAGGTTTCTGATAAAGCCATATTCAGCCTTAAGGCACCCATAAAGAGGGTTACATCATACGACATAGTTAACCCCCTTGCGAAGCTCGAGGACCACAACATACCCAGCCCGAAGAGGGTGGAGATGGCCATAAGGCAGACGCTATCATATTAGCTATACTTGCAAAGTCGAAAGACAGCGATAACGACAATTCGACTACGAGTGTTGCCAACCCACTATACCCATAAAAAACGACATATTGGACGACGAATCGAGCTCCTCGATATCATGGAATGTTTTATCGTCGAAGGTTATATTCAACCCCGTGTTCCTTAGGTTGGGGCCTAGTTGTTGACCGCAACTATACGCACTAGTGTTATCTGAGTGGATTTGAGAAATCGAAGGTTGAGTAAAAATTAGACTAAAACTTGGATCATATGAAGCCTGTTATCAAATGTATTTAGCGGGAACGATGCTCGTTGACGCAAACCCTCCCAAGTTCCACCTCCGTAAAACGCGTATAGTATCCCTTGGACTCAAGACGCTCAATATAACATACCGATAACTAGCGGGTTCATTTATTGGCTGGGGTTCCCCCTATGTTCCGATCACTGGGTATCTTACGCGTGGTTCACGCCCTCCACCCATACTTCTGGTGTGAGAACCAGTTATGGTCATTTACTAAGCAAAACTATAGTTTTATCTTCCAGATGTTGATATCGAATCATGCGATACTGGTCGGAACTGGGGGTGAAGCTTATCGGAAAGTAGGGTGGCCAAGTTTTAAAGGGGACGTAAAGCTAAGAAGGGTGGCGGCTTAGTTGTGGCAAAAGCCGCGTGCCCCAAGATGCGATGTATAATCTACTGGTTGCTTGGAATAGTGTGATGCGTATCACTGTATCATGGGTTCCGCCCCAATTACTCTGAGAGCAGCTCTGAATCAGCCTCCCAGATTTAGAGTGTTATCGCGCATTAGTGGGTTGTCAGTCGGAGGGTTTGACTGTGGGGTTTTGAATCAGTATGTTAACTGGTATACCCCCCTCCATCCGTCCTCTACTCAACACTGAATATAGAGGATAGTTGTCACTCGCTGGGTTCATAACCCGTGCGCGTGAACAATGGTGGTGGCTGGATAAAGGGATGGTGAGCGCACGGTTGGAGCGCTGATGCTTCTATCCAAGCAACACCCAGATAATCTGAGTATTTAGGGAGAAGCGACTAAAGTGCTCTGTACGGATATGGGGTTATCTAGCTACTCAGGGCAATTTTGGCCTACATGTTAGTGTCGATCTGTAAAGAAGTCTGGTTAGTGTTTTCCCGCACGATCTTCAGCTACATGGAATATACGTCTAAATGATGTTTGCTGAGTTCAACGTTACTATTATGTTTAATGAAGTGCATGGGGCGCCTCTAACTATGGTTGTGTTATTTTTATTGCGTGGGTTGGGCAGACGTTTTCGCATGCGAGGCAGAATATGCAGTCTGATTCTCTGATTGGGTCCGATTTGTCGCATGCGTACTTGGCTTTGAGGTCTGGTTTGT
>Ga0208314_100239_pt1 | contig 23302 bp, 22 predicted proteins | sample OSPB_Mat_host_9__FD_187144 | JGI IMG/M metagenome (GOLD analysis project Ga0208314, IMG submission 187144) | Extremophilic microbial mat communities from Yellowstone National Park, USA - OSPB_Mat_host_9_15 (SPAdes) (version 3) | ecosystem: Environmental > Aquatic > Thermal springs > Hot (42-90C)...
GGACCAACGACGACACATCTGGATGGGGAAGTCCCACCAACGATTCGTCTGCCTGAGCAGCTGTCTCATGCTGACGAGATTCGAGCCGGCTCTGGAAATCCCCCGGAGTTTCATTGGCGGTTCCGGATCCGCTGGAAATTCAACAACGGGGAACTTCTATCACTGATCATACGAGGAGGTTCAACATGCACGGATCGTTCGCATCCATCGTGCCGTTCATCGTCATTATCCCCGTGGCGCTTCTGACAAAACAGGTGATTTTGGGACTCGCGCTTGGGCTGTTCGTCGGCTGCTACATCGAACACCCCCGCCCGTTGGCCGGGCTCGAGGCCGCCATCGCCTACATCGGCCGCGAGGTCGGGCTCTCCGGCAACGTGAGCCTCATTCTCTTTCTCTACCTGTTCGGCTCCTTTGTCGGCCTTTTGCGCGTTTCGGGCGGCGTCAAGGGATTCAGCCGCTGGATGGAGGCGCGGATTCGCTCGCCGCGAGGCGCCTTTCTGTTCACCTGGCTGTCGAGCCTCTTCACCTTCATGGCGCCCGATTTCCGCATCCTGACCGTCGCGCCCATTGTGAGCCGCGTCTTCGAACGCTTCCGCATCCGAAAGGAACAAGTGGCGTTCACCATCGATGTCACGGCCACGCCGCTCTGCGCCGTGGTCCCCATCGGAACGGCGTTCGTCGCGTACATGGTGGGCCTCATGCACACGTCCGCGCACCACGCCGGGGCGGTGTCTCCGTACGCGCTGTTTCTCGCCACCATTCCGTACAACTTCTTTGCCTGGGCGATGCTCTTGATGGGGGCGTTCCTCACGTTTGTCCGCTTCTCGACGCAGGTGCGGACGGCGACCCGAACGACTGGCGCCATGCCGGATCGCGCGGAAGCCCGCTCTCTCCTCCTGGCGCACGAGCGCCGAGGAGCCTTCGCGCTCGAAGCCGGGTCCGTCGGCTTTCCACAGGATGCCGCGGTGCAGCGGGGCATGCGCCGCCGAGAGGCGGCGGACGAGGAGGTGCCCGATCCCGTCGAGGCGCTCGCGAAGCGCGCGCATCCCTCCGCCATGAACCTCATCCTTCCGCTCGCGCTCCTGTTGGCGAGCACGCTCGCGTTCACCGTCATTTCCGGTTACGCACCCGGCCGCACGCTCGTCCAGGCGTTCGTCCAGGCCAACGCGTCCCAGGCCATGCTCGAGGCGCTCGTGCTCACGGTCGTCGCGATGGCCCTGCTGTACGCCGTCCGTGGCACGCCGCTTAACCGGATCATGGTGGGCTTTTTGCAGGGCGGCAACGAGATGATGCCCGTCATCGTCCTGTTGGCGCTCATCTGGGCGGTTTCCGCTGTGGCGTCCGATCTCGGCTTTGCGCAGTTCTGCCAGCGGGAGATTGCACAATACGTGCCGAGATCGTTCATTATCCCTGCGCTCTTCGTCTTCGGCTGCCTGATTTCGTACGTCCTGGGCAGTTCGTTCGGCACGTGGGCCATTCTGATGCCGCTCGCGTTCTCGCTTGCCCAGGGCGGCGCGGGGAGTCTCGCCATCGCGGCGGGCGCCGTGTTCGCGAGCGGCACGTTCGGCGGCTTCGTCTCGCCGCTGAGTGACAACACGGTCGCGATGGCCGCCGTGATGAAGGTGCCTGTCATGGACTACGCCAACTACAAGCTGAAGACGGCGCTCATCCCCGTGGCGGCGTGTGCGATAGGGTACTTTCTGCTCGGCGAGATCGCGCGGTGACACGGGCGCTGGGACATGGTCCTTTTCGCGCACGTGAAGTGGCGGCATTCATCTCTTGCTGGGGACGAATGGCTGCGGTATCGTAATAGGGCTGACGACCGGAGTGGAGGAAGGTGATGTCCTATGCGCCCGCAATCGCTGCTGAAGTCGTACCTGTGGGAGCATCGCTTCGGCTATGTCGGATCGACGCTTTCCATTCTCATCTCTGAGTGGATTTTCGTTCAATTCCCCAACGTGCTCGGCCGCTTCACCGACGCATTGAGCGCGCATCGGTTGAGCGGCCGAGGCGTTTTCATGTATGCGCTGGTCCTCATGGCTGTGGGCACGCTGTACGTGTTCTTCTACGGCATCGGCCAGTCGCAAAACGGCCGGGCGGCCCGGGGATTCGAGTACTTGCTGCGAACAAAATTGTTCGCGCATTGGGAGAAGATGGACGTCGACTACTTCCGCCGGCGCAGCATTGGGGACTTGTTGAGTCACGCCATGAACGACGTGCAGCAGGTCCGCGAGGCCCTCTCTGGTGGGCTCAACATCCTCACGAACGCCGTGTTTCTACTTATCGCGACGCTCGTGATGACCTTCACCACCGTAAGCTTTAAGCTCACCGTCCTCAGCATGATCCCGCTTGTGTCGATCCCATTCTTCGTCGTGTGGATCGGCCCGAAGGTGCGCGCGTCTTCGCGGCAGGTGCAGGAGGCGCTGTCGTCGATGTCGGAACTGGCGGAAGAGAGCTTCACGGCCATTCGGCTGGTGAAGGCGACGGCTAACGAGCCCATCGAGGTTGCGCGATTTGCCGATCGCGTCGATCACATCGTGTCCGAACAGATGTCGCTCGTCCGCAAGCAGGCCGCGTTCCAGTCGATCATTCCCACTGCGAGCTCGGTCGCGTTCGGGATCGCGCTCCTTTACGGGGGATGGCTCACGATCCGACACGAGATCCCGATTGGCTCCTTTGTGGCGTTCACGCTCTACCTGGGTCAGCTCGTCGTGCCGCTTCAGCAGATTGGCCAGGTCATCAATTCCTATCAGCGCGCGTCCGCGTCCATGGCGCGGCTCGATCTTCTGCTGCAAGAAAAGCCTTCCGTGGCGGACCCGCCGCATCCCGTGCGCCTCCCCAAGATCGAGGGCGCGGTCGACATCCACCTCGAGGCGTTCACGTATCCGGACGGAAAGCGCCCTGTGCTCCGAGATATCCATCTCAGCGTCCGGCCCGGGCAGACCCTTGGCATCGTGGGGCGGACAGGGTCGGGCAAGACGACGCTCGTCAGCCTCTTGCCCCGCATCTACGATCCGCCTCCGGGAGCCATCCGGATTGACGGCTGCGACGTCCGCGACCTGTCGCTTGAACAGTTGCGGAAGGCCATCGCGTTTGTGCCGCAGGACGGGTTCTTGTTTTCGACCACGCTTCGGGAGAATATCGCCTTCGGGCGGCCGGATGCGACGGACGAAGATATCGCGGCCGCGGCTCGGGCGGCTTGCCTCGAGGACGATGTGGCCCGGTTCCCGGATGGATATGACACCATCGTCGGCGAGCGCGGCGTGACGCTTTCAGGCGGACAGCGCCAGCGGACGGCCATCGCGCGCGCCTGGCTGAAGGACGCGCCCATCCTCATCCTCGACGACAGCCTGTCCGCGGTGGACATGGAGACCGAGAAACGGATTCTCGCCTCGTTCCGCGCCATGCGCCGCCGGCGCACGGTATTGATCATCGCGCACAGGCTATCCGCCGTGCGCGACGCTGACTGGATCATCGTGATGGACGAAGGGCGGATCGCCGAACAGGGGACGCACGACGATCTCGTCCGGAGAGGCGGCATCTACGCGGAGATGTATCGGCTGCAGGCGCGGGAGGAGGAGGTCTCGTGAAGCAAGAGCGCCCATCTTCGTCGCCCGGCTTGAAGTCGCTCGCGCGGCTGTTGCCGTTTGCACGGCCGTATGCGTGGCAGTTTGTGGGCGTCATTGCGCTCGTCATCGTGTTCAACGCGTCGAGCGTGATGCAGCCGTATCTCGTGAAAATCGCCATCGACCAGGATATCTCGAGCCACCATCCGAATCCGCGAGGGCTTTCGGACATCGCGGCGCTGTACATCGGCGTCGTTGTCGCGGGCGTCGCGGCGAACTACCTGCAGATCACGCTGCTGCAGAGGGCCGGGCAGAGCGTCATCCGGAGCATCCGCGTGGGGCTCTTTCAACACATCGAGCGCCAGTCCATGCGCTTTTTCGACAGCCGCGCCGTCGGCGCGCTCGTCGCGAACGTGTCGAACGACACCGAGACGGTCAACCAGTTCTTCACCAACTTCTTTTTGAGCATGATTCGAGACGGCTTGTCCATCCTCATGATCCTCATCGCCATGTTTCGCCTGGACGTGCGCATGGGCCTCTTTTCGCTCGTGCTCGTGCCTGTCATCTTCGCCGTCGCCGCGGGCTTCCGAGGCGCGCTTCGGCGCCGCTACCAGCGCACGCGCACGCTGCTCGCGAGCATGGTCGCGTTTCTCGCCGAGAACCTGGCCGGCATGCGGATCACGCAGCTCTTCCGCCAGGAGGCGCGCCAGGCGGAGAAGTTTCGCGACCTCGCCGGGCAACATCGGGACGCCAACATCCGGGAGTACTTCACGTCGGTCTGGTTCAACCGGACCTTTGAGATGCTCGGCAACCTGTCCGTGGCGGCCGTGGTGTACATCGGGGGAACGGCGGTGCTCGGCGGCACCATCCCGTTTGGCACCTTGTACGCGTTCATCCGGTACATCCAGCAGTTCTTCCAGCCCATCAACGCCATGACGCAGCAGTGGAACACGCTCCAGTCGGCCATGGTGGCCGCCGAGCGCATTGGCCAGATCCTCGAAATGGAGCCCGAGGTGCTGGATCCCGAGCGCCCCGTCCCGCTGCCGCCCGATGCCCGCGGCCGCGTGGAGTTCCGGCACGTCACGTTCGGTTACGATCCGCGCCATCCCGTCCTGCGGGACGTTTCGTTCGTCGCAGAGCCCGGATCGTTCGTCGGGATCGTCGGACCGACGGGGGCAGGGAAGAGCTCGCTGATGAGCCTCCTGCTTCGTTTCTACGATCCCGACGAAGGCGACGTGCTGTTGGACGGGGTGCCGGTGCGATCGCTCGTGCAGGACGCGCTGCATCGGTTCGTCGGGATCGTGCAGCAGGAGGTGCATCTGTTCACGGGCACCATTCGCGACAACATCCGCTTGTTCCGCTCGGACATCTCGGATGAGCGCGTGGAGGAGGCGGCGCGCGCGGTGGGGGCGGATCGCATCATCGCGAAATTGCCGGATGGCTACAACACCTTCATCTACGGTCGGGGCGCCAACCTTTCGATGGGCGAGCGGCAGCTCATCGCGTTTGCCCGGATTGTCGCGCTCGATCCGCGTGTGCTGATCCTCGACGAGGCCACCGCGAACCTCGACAGCCAGACGGAGCAGTGGGTGCAGCAGGGGCTCATGGCGGCGAGCCAGGGGCGCACCACGCTCGTCATCGCTCATCGGCTCGCGACCATTCGCCATGCCGATCAGATTCTGGTGCTCGATCGCGGCCGGATCGTGGAGCGCGGGCGCCACGACGAGTTGGTGCGGCTCGGGGGATTGTACGCGAGGCTTCACGCGGAGAGTGGCGTGGAATCGCGGCTGTTTTCGTGACGAAGTTTGGGCCGAAGCCGCGGTGGGCGCCGACGTGACGAACTGCGGGGCCGAAGCTGTGGTGGGCGCAGACGCGCGCCCACCTCTGTGCTATGATGGTAAGGACGTTTTGGCAAGGAACGTGCAACCTTCCGGCGGGAGGAGTCGCGGTGACGCCCAGAACGCAGTTCACGCTAGGAGATATCTTCCGCATCTCGCTGTCCGCCTATCGCCAGCGGTTTCGATCGCTGATGGGCATCTCGCTCGTGTTTCTTCTTCCGTTTGATATCATCAACGCGTACGTGCAGCTGAGGTTTTTCGGCGCGGTGCCCGCGAATTGGATGGCGAAGGTCCAAGAGGCGCATTCGGTGAGCGAAGCCATCGCGGCCATTCCGCCGGCGTACACGACCTGGATGCCGTTTGTCATCTTGCTGTACTCGCTCGTGGTGCTGCCGCTCATGGCGATTGCGACGAGCCGGGTCACCGTCGGCATGGTAGTCCACGGGTTCGACGTGCCGGTGCAAGAGGCGGGGAATGACGCGTTTCGCAAGTGGCCCATGTCGTTTGTGACGCTGCTCTTCGTCTACGGGCTGTACGGTTTCGCGGCCCTCGTCGCATCGTGGGTGATCGGCCTTTGTACCGGAATGGCGGCGAGCGTTTCGCAGGTGCTCGGCGTCATCGTGGGGGTCATCGGCCTCTTGGCCGCCTTCGCGGGCTCGGTTTGGTACTGGGTCAAGGCGGCGTTCGTCCCGTATGTCATTGCAGAAGAGAAGCGCGGATACGCCGCGGCGCTGCGCCGGTCGTTTGAGCTGACCAAGGGCGAGGTGTGGCGGCTCGTCGGCTTTTTTCTCGCGTTGTCCTTCATTCTATCGGCCGCGGATGGGTTTCTCCTGCTTGTGGGCAGCGTCTTCGCTGTGATTCCGGGCCTCGGCGTCGTGGTCGCCGTGTTGGCCTCGCTCATCGTGGTGCCGTTCGGATTTGTGGCGCTCGCCGTCATGTACATCGATCTCCGTATGCGGAAGGCGTGAGGACGTTTGGCTCGTGTCGCATCGTGGCTTCGACTGGATGCGGTTATCCTGCTTGGCTGGCTGCTCTACTTTGCCTATTCGGCTTCGGCTCCTCTATCCGATCCCGACACGCCCTGGCATCTCGCCACGGGCGCCTGGATCCTCGCTCATCATCACGTGCCGACGCACGATCCCTTTTCATGGTCCATGCGTGGACAACCCTGGGTGACGCAGGAGTGGCTGTTTGAGGTCGTGCTCGCGTGGTGCGCGCAGCACTTTGGCTTCCCGGGCGTGTACAGCATCCTGGTGGGGCTTCAGACGTTGACGGTGTGGTTCGTATATCGGTTGTGCTTGCGGTTGTCCCGCGGCAACGCTGTCTTCTCCGCCATCGGCGCGGCGCTCGCCGTCGCGGCCGGCATGCCGTTTTGGGTGGTGCGCCCGCAGCTCGTCTCGTACACGATGTTTGCCCTGTTTCTCCTGTTGCTCGAGCGCGTCCGGAGGGGGAGTATTGGCTACGCGTTTCTGTTGATTCCGCTCACGCTCATCTGGGCCAACGCGCACGCCAGCGTGTCGATTGGCATCGCGATGATCCTGTTCGAAGTGCTGGTCTCCTTCCTGCCGACCATCGGGCGGTTTCAGGGACAACCGCTGCCGATGCGAACGCGCGCCTTGCTCATCGCCGTCGCCGCCGCGTGCGTGGGCGTCGGGCTTTTGAACCCCAACGGCATTCATGAATTCACCTATGCGCTGCTCTCCAACAATGCGCTCATGGTGAATTCCATCAACGAATGGCATTCTCCCAACTTTCACAGCCAGTACTACAGGTACGGCGTCATCCCGTTTCTGATGCTCATTGTGCTCGTCGCCATCGCGCGCAGCCGCAAGTTGCCCTGGAAATACGTGCTCTATTTCTTCGCCTGTTTCGCTCTGACGCTCGTGTACCAGCGGTTCATGCCGTACCTCGCCATCGCGGGCGCGCCGCTCATTGCGCTGTTAAGCTTCGACTGGCTGCGCGTGCTCCTGCGCCCCAGGCGCCTGCTCCGTTTCGTGTGGCTGGCGGCGATGCTCGGCGAGATCGCCGATTTTGGGCTTCGCATGCCGAGCATCGAGGGTCCGGTTTCCGCGCACATGAACCCAAACGCGTACCCGGTGGCGGCGGTCGATTACCTGAAGTCCCATCACATTCCGGGGCCGCTCCTGAATGCGTACGACTTCGGTGGGTATCTCATCTACCGCGGCGTGCCCACATTCGTGGACGGGCGCACGGACATCTATCTGCGATCCGGCGTGTTCGCCAACTACATGGATCTGCAGAATCTGGCGCCCGATGCGCCCGCGCTGCTGCAACAGTATCACTTTCAGTCCGCCATCCTCCCGCCCGGATACAGCCTGACGACGTATCTGGAGAACAATTCGAACTGGACCCTCGTCTATTCGGACAACGTGGCGGACATCTTCGTCCGCAACGCGTCCACCACGGGCTGAGGAGGTTCGCCAATGGCAGCCATGGTTTGTCCCGCATGTCATGAACCGGCACGCCGGGTCGCGCTTCGCACCGTCAAGGCGATGCTCACGGGCGCTGCGCTCCGCCGACTCCGGCCGGATGACGATTTTCACTTTTGCGCTTCCGCTGACTGCGATGTCGTGTACTTCGCGCCGGATCAGGTCTTTCGCGTCGCCGATGTCAGGCAACGCGTGTTTCAAAAGGACGCGTCAGCTGACGCGCCCGTGTGCTATTGCTTCGATTGGACGCGCGAGTCGCTTGTCGCGGCCTTGCATCAAGGCGCTCGCCCGGACGAGGATATCGAAGAGCAGGTGCGCGAGCGCCGATGCGCCTGTGATCTCCGCAATCCGCAAGGCGCGTGTTGCCTCGGCAACGTCAAGGCCGTTCTCGCGAACGCTCGCGCCAGTTCGTAGCCTGTGAACGCGGTCGATGATCCTGTGCCTCACACCCATCGGACTTGATATCCGGGGTAGAAGAGGCTCAGGATCTGGGTGAAGGGAAGCTTGGCCACCTTCGCCCAGTACTCTGTGCCCCACTGAGACATGATGTAGGTGCCGATGTACGCGTAGCCCGGGCGGTGCGCGGAGCCCTGCCGATACTCGAGCGGCTTGATGGAGCCGTCCGGCGGCACAAAGACCATGTTCCACGTCTGCTGAATGGCCAGGTCCGTCTTATAGTGGCCGCTCAGGTACTTGAACGTCTGGTAGTTGGTTGTGTTGTCCACGTCGTACGTCCATCCGTTTTCGGTGCGCGGATGGAGCGTCCAGTACCACGCGAACATCTTGACCGCGATCGCGCCCGCCTTCAGCGCCTCTTCGTTCCAACTCGGGACCCATTCGTTCGGAAGCACATCTTCGCAGTACTCCTCAAATCCGAGTGTCTGCACGTACAAGATGGGCGCGGTCGGGTTGTTGTACGCCCGTATCGCCACGCGGATGACTGTGGGATACGGCGTGTTGAAGATAGTCTGTGCGTGCACGGGCGGGGCGATCGACCATCCGGTGACGAGCGCGGCCCCCGCCAGCGTGAAGCCGATGCGTCGAAGCCAGGTCATGCGCGATCACCTCGAGGATGCGGTTGCTTGTTGTGCACTCCAGGGCGAGTAACTGGGTTCACCCGGGATGGGACCCTGGCGCTTCAGGTGCAGCTCGGACGCGTACCGATCGATGTAGCCCGCGAGATCGTACGAACTGAAGTTGCCCAAGGAGACGCTCGGCGCGTTGCGCGCGTTCGGCCGAATGGGCTGCAGGATCACGGGCTGAATGGTGTGTTCCGTGATCGGGACCACGAAGACAGCCTGCTCGTTGTAACCGTCCGCAACCACGATGGCGTTGACGACGCCCTTCGCGTCATACCGTTCGTTCCACTTGGCCTTGTACATCGGCACGTGCGCGATAAACAGGCCCTGCGTGTCGGTGAGCCCTGTGGACACGACCTTTCCTTCGTGGTTGATGACGATGACTCGGGCCCCTGCGACCGTCGTCGAGTTAGACGATCCGACGCGAAATTCGATCTCTCCTCGGTCGCTTGCGTGGGCCGTGGCCGCGTGAGACATCGCGGGCGCCAGCGTGGACAGAACGAGCGCGAGAAATCCCAGGTAGCGGAGAATCCGCCTGATCATGCGTCATATACCTCCTTTGGGTCTTGGTCCTCATCCCGTAAGGAGGGTGCCCGAAGTTTGTGCGAATATGATGTGCCGCTCGTAGCGAATTTGTCGAACGGAGGCAACGATTTCTCGTTGCGTCGAACGGAGATTCGCTATAGCATGTTCACGTGGCAGTGCTTTATCTCGATGAAGCTATAAAAGAAGAAAGGGGTCCGTCGACTTGAGCCTAGATCGCGCATTGGGAGAGGAAAAGACCCGTCCCGCCTACATCGTCTCTTCGCGAGAGGTGGGCTTGCGCCGCGACCTGCGATCGCGTCATTTGTCCATGATTGCTATCGGCGGCGCGATTGGCACGGGCGTGTTCGTCGCGAGCGGATCGTCCATCTCCACCGCAGGACCGGGCGGCGCGTTGCTCGCCTACATGATCGTTGGCATCATGGTGTACTTCGTGATGACGAGCCTGGGTGAGATGGCGACCTTCATGCCGATTGCCGGATCGTTCGAACAGTACGCCACGCGCTTCGTCGATCCGGCACTCGGCTTCGCCCTTGGCTGGAACTACTGGTACACCTGGACGGTGACGTTGCCCGCGGAGCTCGCGGCCGGAGCGATGGTCATGAGGTACTGGTTTCCGCACGTGCCTGCCATCGTGTGGAGCGCGACATTTTTGGCGCTCCTGTTCCTGCTCAACGTGGTGAGCGTGAAGGGCTACGGCGAAGGCGAGTACTGGTTTGCGGGCATCAAGGTCATCACCATCGTCGCGTTCATCCTCGTGGGTCTCGCGATGATCTTCGGGATTCTCGGCGGGCATCCGGTCGGCTGGCACGTGTTCATGACGGGCGGCACGCCCTTTCACGGAGGGTGGATCGGCTTTCTGAGCACGGTGATGGTCGCCGGCTTCGCGTTCCAAGGCACGGAGCTCGTCGGCCTCGCCGCGGGCGAGAGCGATCACCCGGAGCGCAACGTGCCGCGCGCCATTCGCACCGTGTTCTGGCGCATCCTGCTCTTTTACGTGCTGGCCATCTTCGTCATTGGCATGCTCATTCCGTACACCGATCCGAATCTGCTGAACGCGAGCGTGAACAACGTGGCCATCAGCCCGTTCACCCTCGTGTTTCGCCGCGCCGGCTTCGCTTTTGCGGCGGGCGTCATGAATGCGGTCATCCTGACCGCCGTGCTGTCGGCTGGCAACTCATCGCTGTACGCGTCGAGCCGCATGCTCTGGGCGCTCGCGTGCGAGGGGAAGGCGCCGAAGGTGTTCGCCAAGGTCAACCGCCACGGCGTTCCGATGAACGCGCTGTATGTGAACACCGCCATCGGCTTCGTGGCGTTTTTGTCGTCCATCGTCGGAAACGGCGCGATTTACACGTGGATGTTGAACGCGGCCAGCCTCACCGGTTTCCTCGCGTGGCTCGGCATCGCCGTGAGCCACTACCGCTTCCGCAAGGCGTACGTGGCACAGGGCCGTTCTCTCGACGATCTCGTCTACCGCGCGAAATGGTATCCGTTTGGCCCTTTGTTCGCCGCGGCGCTGTGCGCGGTGGTGATCATCGGCCAGGACACGAGCGTGTTCACGGGCGGCAAGATCGACTGGATGGGCGTGGTGGCGACCTACATTGGTATCCCGCTGTTCGTGGTGTTGTGGCTGGGATATAAATGGGTCAAGAAGACCAAGGTGATTCCGCTCGCGGAGGTTCAGTTTGAGGAGTGAACCGTGAGAAGCGGAAAAGGCGGCCGACAAGGCCGCCTTTCCTCACACTCGATTCGACTGAATTTTTTCTTCGATTCGCTCGGTTTGTTTCTTCATGTACCGGTTGAAAGCCATAATGCCAAAACTGAAGAGGAGAATGAGCGCGACTTTGGTCAGCATCATCTTTGCACCTCGAATGACAGAATCCATCGATGAAAGAACTTGCTACAATCAGTCTAACCGAATTGCCTTGAATTAAACTTTAGATGCCGGCCGCCTCGGGATTTTTCTACAACCTAAGGACGCCTCTCACGCGGCGAGCGTTCACCTGAATGGGGCGCACGAGACTAGGCACCTGTGGCATAGGCTTCAGTGAGGCTCGCCACGAAGGAGGTCCGTCTCATGCAAATTCACCGCGTTCTACCCGGTGAGACGCTCGACGACATCGCTTCGACGTACGGGGTGTCCCTCCGGGACCTGTTGCGATACAACGAGCTCGCGTCGAAGGACGTGATCGTACCGGGTATTGCGCTCTTGATTCCCAAAGGCCCGCCGCTTCGGGTCATCCGCCACGCCGTGAAAGCGGGGGACACGCTGGACCGTCTGGCGCACCGGTATGGCGTTGAGCCCGCAGCCATCGCCAACTGGAACCCAGGACTGCCTGTGGAGGGGCCATGGCCGACGGGCGTTACGGTGAACATCCCCGGCACTCGACCCGAGAGGCGCACCATTGAGGTGAACGCATACCTTATGCCGGCCGGGAACGAGAACGACGCCGCCCTTTTGCAGGATGTGTCCGAACTCACCTATGTCTGCGCATTCAGTTACCGCGTGCAGGCCACGGGCGATCTCGACGCGCCAAACGACAGACCCATGCTCGAAGCCGCGGCCAAGTTCCGAATTGCGCCGCTCGCGACCCTCACGAATTTCAACGGCAATCGATTTCACCCCGATCTCGCGCATACGATTCTCCATTCTCCCGCGCTCACGAAGCGCGTGATCGACCAAGCGGTGCGCGTCTGCGAAGAGAAGGGCTACCGCGGCGTGAACGTCGACTTCGAGCACATGCACCCGGGCGATCGCGCCGCCTACACCGCATTCATCCGCGCGCTGGGAGCAGCGCTGCGGCCGCGAGGATTGAGCCTTTCCGTCGCGCTCGGCCCCAAGTCGTCGGACGAACCGGACGCGCCGTGGATGGGCGCGTTCGACTACGCGGCGCTCGGGGACGAAGCGGACTTTGTCATGCTTATGACGTACGAGTGGGGATGGGTCGGCGGCCCGCCCATGCCCGTGGCCCCGGCCGACCGCGTGGAATCGGTTCTCGAGTACGCCACGGGCGCGATTGACCCGAAGAAAATACTGGTTTGCATGTCACTTTACGGCTACGACTGGCCCTTGCCGTACGTGAAAGGCAAGACGAGGGCGGCGAGCATCGCCAACAACGATGCCCAGAACCTTGCCATTGCAGAGCGTGTGCCCGTCGAATGGGATTTGAGGGCCGCCTCTCCGCATTTTGCGTACGAGACGGCGGGCACGAAGCACGAAGTTTGGTTTGACGACGCGCTGAGCGCAGCCGTCAAGCTCGCGCTCGTCGACGCCTTTGACCTGCGGGGCGTTTCGCTGTGGGTGCTCGGAAATGAGTTCCCTCAGCTCTGGTATCTGCTGAAGGATGGGTATAAGCTGGAGAAGGAGTGAATTCCTATCCGGGACAGGGGAGAGTCGCGTGTCGCTTTCACAGCTGTATCAAGGGTGTGAAGCGCTGTGGCGCGATACCAAATATGCCGTCATGGCGCGAAACTACGCGCACGTGCGCGAGTTGTCGGCGTCATTGCGCCAAGCGCGCGGCGATGAGCAGGCCCTCCGCGCTTGGCTGTATCGCCTGAAGTGCGTGGAACAGGAACCCATGACCCTTCCTGCGCTTCGCAACACGGCCTATCATCTGCTCGGCTATTGGAAGGATAGGTTGCCGCCCGAGGAGCGGCGGAGGCTCGCGCAACGAGCGTTGGACGATCCGGCGGGTGTGATCGCAGAACTCGGCGATCGCGTCCGCCGCGACGGACTCGTGTATTTGGCGACGTCCTACGTGTTTCGCGACGAGCCCTGGAACGAAGCTGTGTTTCGCTACCAAGGAAGCGTGTATCGGATGACCGTCGATGCGCAGGAGGCGTTGGCGGCGGGCGATCCGTCGAAGGTGTTCATCCGTATTCAATCGTTGGGAGACGAGCCTGGACGAGCGACGTGAGGAATGGACAAGCTCGGACGCGGGCTGCGGCAGGAGGTGAAGGTGTGAACCTGACCTTGTTCAAGGATTATGCGCTGCGCGTGTTGATCTACACCGCCAATCAACCGGATGGAAGACTTGTGCAGGTAGACGAGATCGCGCGGGTCTACGGAATTTCGCGCAATCACTTGACGAAGGCGGTCCACCGGCTCGGCCAGATGGGGTATCTGGAGACCGTGCGCGGTCGTGGAGGCGGCATGCGGCTGGCGATGCCACCGAACGACATTCGAATCGGCGACGTGGTCCGCGCGATGGAAGACGACTTCGCCGTGGTGGGGTGCTTCGCGAACGACAGCTGCGTGCTTCTTCCAGGTTGCAAGCTGCGGCGCGCGCTTGGCGAAGCCGTTGACGCCTTCCTGGAGACGTTAAATCAATACACGCTCGCGGACATCGCGGTGAGCGCGGCGGCCGCCTTTCGCGCAACCTAGGACGGCAGGATTCGGCGCGGGCGCGTGGAAAAGAGATGGTGAGAACGGCTGACGTAGGACCGCTTGTGTCCGCCTTTGCGCCGTGGTACAGTATACTTAGTAATCCGATAATCGAAGTTGGAGAATGGGAGAGATGAGCATGTCCGAAGTGAACACGCTGCCTCGCCTCAACGAGCCTGCTCCGGATTTCGAGGCCAACACCACGCATGGGAAGATCAAGCTGAGCGACCTGCGCGGAAAATGGGTGGTGCTGTTCTCGCACCCGGCGGACTTCACGCCCGTCTGCTCGACGGAGTTCGGCGCGTTCGCTCGCCGCTACGAGGAGTTTGAGAAGCGGAACGTCCAATTGATTGGGCTGTCCATCGACAGCGTGCAGTCGCATCTGGCGTGGGTGCACGACTTGGAGAAGGCGTTCGGCGTGAAAATCCCGTTCCCGGTCATCGCTGACCTGGACATGAAGGTCGCGAACCTGTACGGGATGATCCATCCGGCGGCCAACAACACGTCGACGGTTCGCACCGTGTTCTTCATTGACGACAAGGGCATTCTCCGCGCCATGATCTACTATCCGATGAACGTCGGCCGCAACATCTCGGAGATCCTGCGGGTCATCGATGCGCTTCAGACGGCCGACAAAAACGGCGTGTCCTGCCCGGCCGACTGGCAGCCCGGAGATCCGGTCGTGGTACCTGCGCCTGCGACGCTCGATGCCATCGAGAGCGAGGAAGAGGCGGCGGCCAAAGGGCTCGAGTACAAGACCTGGTATCTGCGCATGAAGAGAATCTAAGCCTGAAGCCATGACGGGCCGTCCCGAGCGCGATAGGCGCCGGGGCGGCCTTCGTGTTTCGCGGGAGACGCTTTTGCCGTCAGCCTCTGCGGATGAACCTGGAGCCCACCAGTCGGACCAGCGCCACCCCGAAGGCGAGCGCCATCACGATGCCGGACGCAATGGGCACCATGCTTGGCACGCCGCCTACCGTGAATTGAACCCAGATGTACACGGGCAGGCTGTACGGGTGATACGCCATGAGCATCGTGGCGCCAAACTCGCCGAGGGCGCGCGCGAAGGTCAGCGCCATGCCTGCCAGGATGGAGCCCGTCGCGAGCGGCACGTACAGCCGCCAAAACGTCGTCCAACCATCCGCCCCCTCGAGGCGAAAGGCCTCGTACAACTCCTTGGGAACCTCTGCGAACCCCGCGCGCGACGTGAACACGAGAAACGGGCTCGTGACATACCACTGCGCCAGTACGATCCCGGCCATGGACAGGGTGAGCGGCAGGTGGTGCGCCGCTGCGAAGCTTCCGATGGCCGTGTAGGGTCCAAACACATCCATGAGGGCCACGCCGCCGACGATGGGCGGGAGCACGAGCGGCAGAAGCAGCAGGGTTTCGAGCAACCACTTGCCCGGAAAGCGAAACCTGACCAACAGGAACGCCGCAGGCACGCCAAGGACCACGGACAGCGCCGTCGAAACGGCGGCGCTCATCAGGGACGTGGCCGCGGCCTGCAGCAGTTCCGGCTGGCGCCACGCCTGTACGATGGCGCCGGGAGGTGCGTCGGCGGCGAGACGAACGATGGGCCAGAGCGCGTACGCCACGGACATGGCACCCGCGGCGTACAGCGCTGACGTTCTCAGGCTCCGCAACATCGGATCACGAGCGCTCCGCGATGGATCGCAGGCTGGCCGGCACGCTTCGAAGGTCGCCGTAGAACCGGATGGGCGTCGGGGTGAAGCCGTCCTGCATCAGGATCTGATGGCCTTGTCCCACGGTCATGTAACGGACGAATGCGGCCGCCTGCTCGGGGTGTGGGGCATGGGTGAGCACGGTGATGGTGAAGAGAATGGGCGCACCTTTCACCGTCTTTCCTCCGCCATTGGGCGTCCACGAGACCTTGGCGTACTCCTTGGCGAGGGCCGGATCGCCCAAGTTGATGGCGCTCGGCAGGGTGATGTACGGCATATGCCACTCGATGGCCTCGTGCTTGTACGCGATCACGGCGTCCATCTGTCCGCTGGTCAGTTGCGCGATGAGATCTTCTTCCGGGAACACCTGAGCCGGGTTTTCGTCACTGCCTAGAATATCTTTCTCGAGGTTCGGCTGGTGGTAGTATGCCTCCGCCAGTTTCATCATGAGAATGGTGTTGACGCCCTTCGGGTCCAGCTTGGGGTCTGTCCGACCAAATCGCACACCGGGCATTTCCAGAACCTTGTACCAAGGCAGCTTGCCTTCCGCCGCGAGCTTGAAGTCGCCCGCCTCCTTGCTCTTTGGCGAATAGGCGATCACCAATTCATCCGTCGCAAGGGTCGCGTACCAGCGTGCGGCGTTGCCGTTCGACGCGCCCATGAGATCGTTCACGTCGACAGCCGGAGAGGCGCTGATGAACACGTCTGGGTTCGCCAGTTTGGACGTGATCATGTGGGCGAGTTCTGCCGAGCCAGCCCCTTCGCCTTGAAAATCAATGTGCAGCGCCTGATCCACCCGCGGTCGAATCACCTGTTCCATCACGTGCGTCATGGAGCCCGCGTAAAACACGGATAGCGGCACTGGCTTCGATGGCGCTGCGGAGGCGGCCCCGCCTGTGGCATTCTGAGCGGGCGCCGGCGTGCCACACCCCGTGGCCACGAGCATCAGACCGGCAATTGCGCCGCCCCATGTGGAACGCTTCGACATCCTCATCTTCATCCCCCTAGGTCCTGCGTTTGGACTGCACACTCATCCGGGCGCCGGTCACGGCGACATCGTACGGGCCAAAGGCCGCGAGATCGCGGCGGAACCGATCCGACTGCAGCAGATCGAGCACCTGCTGCACGCCGGGGTGATGGGCGCTGGCGCGAGGAACGACGAGCCAGGTGATTTCTTCGCGAATGGGCAGAAAGGCGACTTCGGGCGTCGCGGCGGCCTCGTGCGCGATGCCGACATCCGCGCCGCCAAACGCCACCGCCTGCACCACCTCATGGTGCGTCTTCGCCTCCACGTCATAGCCGGCGATCTCGTCCGGAGAAACGCCCTCTCGGCGAAGTGCCTCGTCCACCAGCGCGCGGGCACCCGCCCCACATGGGCGGTTGACGATGCGCGGACGTGCCTCTCGAAACCCGGCCTCCACCATCCAACGTTTGGGATTGTGACGAGGGACCACCCAGCCCATGCGAGATCGCGCCAACGGCAGAATGAACCAATCCTTTCCGTTCGCGAGCGAGCGGACGTCGTCGCTCGTCCCGTGGACGCTTGCGAGGTGCGTCTGCCCCAACTCGAGCTCCGCGATGGCGCCCTCGTTGGTCGAGAGAAAGTGGATCGCTTCGCAAGCGCGGCACCGGCGATTCACCCAGGCGGCCAGCAGCGAGAGCGCTGGATCGCACCCCGACAGAAAGACGCGCGCCATCGATCCATCGAACGTGGTCATCCAGTCCGTGCACCCACGCTCGTCGCGCAGGCCGTCGGAAGGAACAGGTTGAGCCGAGTCCTCGAGCGATCTCGCCACGCGCACGCCCGCAATTTCCGCGAGCGCCACGCGTTCTGTGCGCAAGCTGCCCGCGCCAGGGTTGTGCGCCGCCTTTTGTTCCGGATCAAAGAGCGACTCCACCGTGGTGCCGAGCGCTTTGGCCAGGCGTAAGGCGACATGCGTCGAAGGACTCACTTTCCCCTGTTCAATGAGGCCCAATGCTTGTGGCGTGATCCCAGCGCGTCGGGCAAGTTCGGACCGGTTGAGCCCGGCCATCTCGCGCAGGGGCCTCACGGCATTCGGGAATTTCATGCGGATCGCCTGCCTTGAAAGGATAATTTCAAGATAGCCCATTTTGGCCTTCAATGAAAGTATGTTTGAGACTGCGCACGTGTCCAACGCGTTCGAATCCCAAGGACGAGGACCGCATAGGAGCGACGGCAAATGAAAACGATTCATTTGAACCATGAAAGCGTTGACATGGCGCATGTGTTCTCGTATGATGACGATGTTCGAGTTTGTGTAACCGTTTTATGAAACTGTTGCACAAGGAGGTGACGCAGCTTGCGAGCGACCATCCGCGACGTCGCCAAGGCGGCGGGGGTGTCTGCCGCGACCGTGTCTCGCGCCCTGAATCGGCCGGACCTGGTCGATCCCGAGACCCTCGAGCGCGTTCGCAAGGCGATGGAAGAGATGTCGTATCAGCCGAGCGCCATCGCTCGAGGGCTATCCGCGCGAAGAAGCGACACGCTGGGACTCATCGTGCCCGGCATCACGGATTTCTTTTTCAACGAGCTCTACAAGGGCATTGATCGTGCCAGTCAACAGTACGGCATGAAGGTCTTGCTGTACGACTCTGAGCATTCGCGCGAGCGGGCGTTTGAAGGGTTTTCGATCCTCAGCGGCTACCAGGTGTCGGGCATCATCTTCACCAGCAAACTGGTGACGGAGGACTACGACCCCATTCTTCAGCGGGTCAACATCCCTGTCGTCCTCACGCTGACGCAGAGCGCCGCGAAGACGCCGCTCACCGCCTTTCGCATCGATGAAGTGCGCGCCATGTTCGACGTCGTGGCGTACCTGGTGTCCAGAGGACATCGGCAGATTGCGATGATCGCTGGCAAGCTATGGGACGACCGGACCGGCGAATTGCGCTTGGAAGGCTACCGGGAAGGGCTTCGCCATTTCGGGATCGAGTATTGCGAGGCGCGCGTGGAGTTTGGGCAGTATCGTTTTGATGACGGCTATCAGGCCATGCAGCGCTTGCTGGAGCGGATCCGAGACGTGCCCTTCACAGCGGTGTGCACCGCGTCGGATGAAATGGCGCTCGGCGCGATACGCTGTTTGAACGATCACGGCTATCGCGTGCCAGATGACATCTCTGTCATGGGATTTGACGATCTGCCCATCGCGCGCATGGTGACACCGAGGCTTACGACGGTCGCTCAGCCGTTTCATGAAATCGGTGAGGAAGCTGTCAAATGGTTGATTCGGGCGGCGTCTCAGCCTCCGTCACCTTCCGAGATTGGGGATTACTTGTTGCCGCATCGCCTAGTGGAACGTGAGTCTGTGCGTTCCATTTCCTGACGGATTGATTTCAAGACACAATGGGGGTATGTGCAGATGAAGAGCAAGGTCAAGCGTTGGACAAGCGTCGCGTTCGCGAGCTCGGCAGCCGCGGCACTGGTCGTTGGATGCGGCCAGCCAAACAACACGGCGTCCCAGACCAGCACGAACGGAAGCGCATCCACTGCGGCGTCGTCCGCCAGCACGGTGAGCGTGGCCGGGGTGCGGATCGCGAAGCCGACCCACCTTGTGAACTACAAGAACGCCTCGGGAACGATTGTCTGGGCGGAATCGTTTACCACTGGCCCCACCGCCAGCGAGTTGGTCTCGGCGTTTGAAAAGAAATACCCCAAGATCAAAGTGAAGTTGCAGGTTCAGCCCTCGAACACCGACACCAACCGCGCCGACCTGACGGCGTCCATCAGCGGCGGATCTTCCACGCCGGACGTCTACATGGGCGACGTGATCTGGCCCGCTCAGTTTGCCCACAATCAGTTGGCGGCGCCTCTCTCGGATGATCTGCCCACGTCCTTCTGGACGCGCTTTTCGAACGGCTTGGTGGCAGGAGCCACGTATAACGGAAAGGTCTACGCGGCGCCGCTGTTTGCCGATACAGCATTCCTTTATTACCGCAAGGACCTGTTGGCCAAGTATCATCTGCCCGTGCCGAAGACGTGGCAGCAACTGCAAACGGAGGCTTCTTACATCGTCAAGCACGGTGGAGCGAAGTATGGGTTCGTCTGGCAGGGCGCTGATTACGAGGGGCTCACCTGCGACTTCGACGAGTACCTGGCGGATGCAGGCGGCAGCGTGCTGACGAACGGCAAAGCTACGCTGAACACAGCGGCTGCGAAACAGGCACTCTCGTTCATGCGAGGGCTCATCACGTCCGGTGCCACGCCCCAATCGGTGGACACGTTCCAGGAGCCCCAGTCTGAGAATGTGTTCACGCAAGGGAATGCCGTGTTCCTGCGCAACTGGTCCTACGCGTGGTCGGATTCCCAGAATCCGCAAAGTTCGAAGGTCGTGGGCAAGGTCGGCGTAGCGCCTCTTCCGACATTTGCTGGACACGGCTCGAGCGGCTACAGCACGGTCGGTGGCTGGGACCTGTACCTCAACCCGCACACGAAGAATCTGGCAGCCGCCCTTCAGTTCATTGACTGGATGACGAGCCCGCAGGCTCAGGAAATTCTGGCGGCCAACTCGGAGATGCCCACCATCAAGGCTGTGGCGGACAGCCCGTCGCTCGCCAAGTACAGCCCGGTGTTCGCCCTGTTGCCACAGGTGAAGTTCGTCTCGCGGCCGGCGCAGACACCGAACTATCCGGCGGTCTCCAAGGCCATTTACGACAACGTCAACGCGGCGCTGGCTGGCAGTGTGTCTGTAGCGCAGGCGCTGAAGAACGCGAACCAGCAAATTCAGCAGGCTCTGAGCGGCAGCGGTTCGGGCGGTCTCTGATGACACAAGGCGGGCGGTTGCCGCCCGCCCATTTCGTACCTCTGTGTCTACGATGCTCGCAAGTGAAGGAGAAGGGAGGCGAGCGCGCATGTCAAAGGCGATGGAAGGGCATGCATCGTTTCAAACCGATGGCAGGCGAGCGAGCGTCGTTCGCCACGACGTTCGCGCGGGCTTTGGGATGTTGACCCCAGCCGGCATTGTCATCCTGGCCGTGACCATTTTCCCCATCCTCTATTCCGTGTGGATGAGCTTCAATAACATTCAATTGACGGAGAACGGATTTCAGTTCACGTTCAACGGCATTCAAAACTACGTCGACGTCTATTCCGCCCCCCTGTTCTGGCACAGTGTGTGGTTCACGGTGTATTACTCGATTGTCACGGTCGCGATCGAGTTGTTTTTGGGGCTGCTCATTGCGCTTGCCATCCAGAACGTGGAGAAATTGAAGAGCGTCTCGGTCGTGGTGATGCTCATTCCTTGGTCGCTCATCACGGTCATTTCCGCCGAGATGTGGAGTTACATCTACAACGGCGTGTATGGCGTCCTGAACGCCATCCTCCAAGGACTGGGTTTCATCCACAGCCCCATCAACTGGACCGGTGAGCCGGTGACGGCTGTGATCGCCCTCATGGCAGCGGATATTTGGAAAACTACACCGTTTGTCGTCATCATCCTGTTGAGCGGGCTGCAGATGATCCCGAAAGACTACTACGAGGCGGCGCGTATTGACGGCGCGAACGGTTGGCAGATCTTTTGGAATGTCACGTTTCCTCAGTTGCGGGGAAGCATCGCCATCGCGGGCCTGTTTCGAATTCTTCAGGCGTTCGGTATCTTCGACCTGCCGTTCGTGCTCACGCAGGGTGGCCCTGGTTCGACGACCACGTCCCTCGCCATGCTGGGTGAGGAAACGCTGTTCACGAACCTTCACTTTGGCTTGGGAGCAGCGGTCGCCGTCAGCACGGTGATCCTCATCTTAGGGGCTTGTCTAATATTCCTGTCCGCCTTTCGCGGGATGGTCGGGGAGGAAGCGCAATGAGAAAGCCACTGTATCAACGCATCATCGGCTATGTCGTGCTCATTTTCTTTCTCGTCGTGATCCTGCTCCCATTCTATTGGATGTTCGTCACGTCGTTCGAGCCCAATTCCGACATCAGCGCTTATCCGCCGGCGTACTTCCCGCATCATTGGACGCTTTCTCATTATGAAGAGGCCTTCGGCCAATTTCACTTTGGACGGTACATCCTCAACAGCGTGATTGTCTCCATCACATCGACGTTCTTCGTGCTTCTGTTCGGATCCATGGCGGGGTTTGCGATTGCTCGGCTTCCCATCAAGGCCAAGCAGCCGATGCTCATCTTTCTGCTCATCATCTCGGTGTTTCCGCCGCTCGTCGTGATCACGCCCCTGTATATGTTGCTTCGCGACGTGGGGTGGCTCGACTCCTATCAGGCGCTCGTCATTCCGTACACGGCGTTCAACTTGCCGTTTGCCATTTGGATTCTGCGGAACTATTTTTTGCAGGTGCCAGGTGCTTTGTTTGAAGCCGCCAAGATGGACGGCGCATCCGTGTTCATGTCGTATTGGCGCATCTTCCTGCCGCTCACCACGCCAGGGCTCTTTACGGCAGCCGTGTTCACGTTCGTCGCCTGCTGGACGGAGTTCTTCATGGCGCTCGTGTTCAACCCTGACAACACCATGCGCACCATTCCGGTTGGCATTGCGCTGTTCAGCGGGCAGTACACGGTTCCGTACGGCACCATCTTTGCTGGCTCCGTGGTGTCGATTGTCCCCATCGTCATTCTCGTGGTGATCTTCCGCCGCTGGATCGTGTCGGGGTTGACGCAGGGCGCTGTCAAAGGCTAAGTTGGCCATATCCATGAAGGCGATGGAGGGCCCGTGATGTACGACGTGTTGGCCATTGGTGAAGTGTTGATTGATTTCAGCGTGGTGACGTCGGCAGACGTACCGCAGATGTTCGGCTCGGCAGGAGGCGCGCCCGCGAACGTGCTCGCCGCCGTGGCCAAGCTCGGCGGCCGATGCAGGATGGTGGCGGGCGTGGGTGCCGACGCATTCGGCGACTTCGTGCGCCACGTGCTCCAGACCGTTGGCATCGACGATAGCGGCGTGATTCGCGTCGGCGCCCGGACCACGCTGGCGTTTGTCCACATCGCGCCGGACGGCGAGCGCTCGTTTTCATTCGACCGCCATCCAGGCGCAGACACTCAGCTTCGGCCCGAACATCTGCGATCCGACTGGTTCGAGCAGACGAAGATCGTGCACCTCGGATCGCTCGCGCTTTCTCACGAGCCTGCGCGTTCCACGGCCCACCGTGCGCTCGATCTCGCCCGCCAGTACGAGCGCGTGGTGACCTTCGATGTGAATTACCGCCCTGCCCTGTGGCCGGACCCTCGCGAAGCGGTGGAGCAGTCGCTCCGCGTCATTGCCCGCGCGGATGTGGTGAAATGCGCGGAAGAAGAGTTGCACCTGCTCACCGGTCGACGCAGCCCGGATGAGGCTTTGCTTGAGTTGGCAAAGGCGTTTCCCGAAACGCGGTTCTTGGGCACCCTCGGCCGCGACGGTTCGCTTGCCGTCATCCAAGGCGAATGCCGCCATATCCCCTCCATTCCCGTCCAGGCGGTGGACACGACCGCCGCGGGCGACGCGTTCTTTGGCGCTCTCCTGTACCAGCTGACGAACGAGGCGAATCCCGACACTGTCCGCGACCGCCTCCAGGACGATGCGTTCTGGCTTTCCGCGCTTCGCTTCGCCAATGTCGCAGGTGCCATGACGGCCACGCGCCGCGGCGCTATCGACGCTCTTCCGACGCTTTCCGACATTTTGGAACATATGCCTGCTTGACACGTCGTCGAGAGAGACGGTATAAAGGAGCAAAATGTCCAGAAACGTCAGGCGAGGCTCCTCTGGGGCACCGGCGACAGAGTCAGGGAGGATGCGTGGCAGATGCAGATACCCATC
>Ga0208314_100240_pt1 | contig 23268 bp, 24 predicted proteins | sample OSPB_Mat_host_9__FD_187144 | JGI IMG/M metagenome (GOLD analysis project Ga0208314, IMG submission 187144) | Extremophilic microbial mat communities from Yellowstone National Park, USA - OSPB_Mat_host_9_15 (SPAdes) (version 3) | ecosystem: Environmental > Aquatic > Thermal springs > Hot (42-90C)...
CGCACCGTGGTGAACATCATGTGTTTCACGCTGAAGCCAATCGTGCTGTGACTCGGATCCACATTCCAAGCTACCTTTGCCATAGGTCAACCTCCCGACAGATCGGTGTGCGCTCGAGGCCGAGCGCTTCTGCCTGCTCTTATTATTCATCAGTGATGAAAAAATGATAAGTAGGAACATCGAAGTGCTTTGGTATACTTGAGGTAACCTACCTACAGCGAAAGGCAGGCGTTCATCTCGATGTCGTCCGGCCATCGCGGAGATTCGCCCTGTTCGGCTGTCTCCACGCTTCAAGTCCTGAGTGGCAAATGGAAGTGGCTCATCCTGTACCACCTGTTTCAACATCCTTCGCTGAGATTTTCCGAACTCATGCGCCGAATTCCCGGCATCACGCAGCGCGTTCTCACCAAGCAGTTGCGCGAACTGGAGGAAGAGGGCATCGTCGAGCGGACGGTGTACCCTGAGGTTCCCCCTCGCGTGGAGTACGCCATCACGCCGTATGGCCAATCGCTGCGGCCCATCCTTGATCTCATGCATGCGTGGGGCCTCGAGCACTTGCGCCGCAAGGCGGAGCGAGCCCACCAAGAGCCCAAGCTGTGACCAAATCGCGCCATCGCGGCGCGTTGCGCGTCGGCTCGGCGCAAGATGAGCGTTTGGCCGTGCGGGGACACGGGAAACGATGGAGGTGGCGCGGGGTGCGCGTGGTCGTCCGAGGGCTCATCGACGGTCAGTGGAAGGACGTGATCGCCGAAGATGGCTGGATCACGGACGTCGGCGAAGCGGGGATGGGACAGCTCACAGGTGCTCGGCTCATCGACACGGCAGGGCGCTTGCTCCCCGGTTTCGTCGACGTGCACGTGCACGGAGGGGGCGGCGCGGACGTCATGGACGCGTCGATGGATGCGTTTGAACAGATTGCGATGACGCACGCCCGACATGGCACGACGTCGCTCTTGTTGACGACGGTCGCCGCTTCTCGTGAGGCCACCTTGGCGACCTTGTCAGCCTGGCGAAAGCCGGGGAAGTGGCGCGGTGCGGACGTGCTGGGATTTCACCTGGAGGGCCCGTTCATCCATCCTGAGAGGCGCGGCGCTCATCCCGCCGAGTACGTGCGCACGCCATCGCAGGAGGAACTGAGGGCGTACGCGGGGGCGGGCGCCGTGCGCATCCTCACGTTGGCGCCGGAGTTGCCAAGTGCGGACGAAACCATTCAGGCCGCTCACGAGCTCGGCATCGTCGTTTCGCTCGGCCACTCGGCGGCCACGTACGGCGAGGCCATGCGGGCGTTCGATCTCGGCGCAAAGTGCGCGACGCACCTGTTCAACGCCATGGACGGCCTGCATCACCGGCGGCCGGGCCTGGCTGCCGCGGCGCTCGATCGCGCGGACGCGATGGTCGAGCTCATCCTTGACGGCGTCCACGTCCACCCGGCGCTCGCGCGCCTCGCGATGCGCATCAAGGGGCGCCACGGCGTCATGCTCGTGACCGATGCCGTATCGGTGGTGGACATGCCGGAAGGCCGGTACTGGTTTGCCGGTGACGAGGTGGTCTACGAGGATGGCGCCGTGCGGCGGCCGGACGGAACGCTCGCGGGTAGCGCGCTGACGATGGAGCGCGCCGTGCAGGTCGGCCTCGCGCACGGCGTATTTTTGCCCAGTGACGTGCCGTACGTAGCGGCCGCAAACGCCGCGCGCCTCTTGGGCGAGCGGCGCGGGCGGATCGAGCGGGGGTATCGCGCGGACCTCGTGGCGCTCTCTGCGGAGGGCGCCGTGACGCACACCATCGTCGGCGGCCGGCTCGTGCACTGCGCGTAGCGATCCAAACTTCACGCCGCGTGAGCCCCATTCGGGCGTGCTCTCGCCAAATCGGGGCCGCGGTGATACAATGTACACAATGTCTATCGGTTTACTTCATCATGGCGATCCCGATGGATCGCGCGGCTAGGAGGAGTTGGCGTGTCAGTGACGGAACGCGAACGTGACGCGGTGCAGGAGCATCTGGTGCCGACGGATCAGGCGGAAGAAGCGCGGAGGTCTTGGTCCGCGCTCAAGGCCGTCCAGCTGGACGAGATCGCCGTGTCCGATTTGTACCAACTCGGGATTGGCGCGTTTTCTCCGCTGGATGGGTTTGTGTCGGAGGACGACTATCGCGCGATTGTCGAGACGATGCGCCTCACGACGGGACACATCTGGTCGATTCCGGTGACGCTGCCCGTCTCGGAGGACGTGGCGCGCACACTGCGCCTCGACGAGACGGTGGCGCTCGTGCGGCCGGACGGGATGGTCTGTGGGCGCATGACCATCCGCCACATGTATCGCCCGAACCTGGATCACGAGGCGGAGCAGGTTTACCGCACGCGGGATCTGGAACACCCAGGCGTTCGGCGGCTGTACGAGCGCGGAGGCGTCTATCTGGGAGGCCCGGTGGAAGTCTTGCCGGATGAGCGCGTGGATGAGTTCACGCCTTACGCGTACACGCCTCGGCAGACGCGCGCCGCGTTTCAGGAGCGCGGGTGGCGCACGGTGGTCGGCTTTCAGACCCGAAACCCGGTGCACCGCGCGCACGAGTACATTCAGAAGGTGGCGCTCGAGATGGTCGACGGGCTGTTCCTGAATCCGCTGGTCGGGCCCACCAAGGCGGACGATGTTCCGGCCGACGTGCGCCTGCGCGCGTATCAGGCCATCCTGGAGCACTACTACCCGCGGGATCGCGTGTTTTTCGGCGTGTACAAGGCCGCAATGCGCTACGCCGGTCCTCGTGAGGCCGTGATGCACGCGCTTGTAAGGCGGAACTTCGGCTGCACCCACTTCATCGTGGGGCGCGATCACGCCGGCGTGGGCAACTACTACGGAACCTTCGACGCGCAGCGCATTTTCGACCGATTCGACGTGGCGGAGCTCGGCATCACGCCGCTGTTCTTCGACAACGCGTTCTACTGCCGCAAATGTCAGGGTATGGCGACGGCAAAGACCTGTCCGCACGGCGACGACGATCACGTCACGCTGTCCGGTACCAAAGTGCGCCAGATGCTGCGCGAGGGCATTGCCCCGCCGCCCGAGTTCAGCCGGCCGGAGGTGGTCCAAGTTCTGATGGAGTATTACGCGAAACAGGCTTAAACTAGACGGTAGGCCCATGAGGGCCGAGTCAAGTGAGCTTGGAGGCTTGTCGTGATGACGGAACGACCGCTCCTGAGTCTGGACGAACACCTGTGCTTCGCCGTGTACGCGTGCGCCCGCGAAACCATGCGGCTCTATCGCTCGTTTTTAGAGCCCCATGGACTGACGTTTCCCCAATACATGGTGCTGGTCGCGCTGTACGAGCTCGGCGCATGCACAGTGAAGGCGCTCGGGGAGCGGCTTTACTTGGATTCTGGCACGCTGACCCCACTTTTGAAGCGAATGCAGGAGAGCGGCCTCGTCGACAGGCGGCGAGACACCGATGACGAGCGCAAGATGTGCGTGTCCCTCACCGAGAAGGGTCGTGCGTTGCGCGAAGAGCTGGGCACGGTCCCCGACTGTGTCAAGGATCAGATTGACGACCTTCAGGACGAGGACATCGCGGATCTCCGGGCGCGTGTGCGCGCGCTTCTCGAGCGCATCCACCGCGCGAACGAACAGTTGTCCGGCGAGTAGGGAAGGCCGATAGCGGGCCTCGGCAAGCCGATGCGGGCTGTGCGCGTCTCCGCCGAGCAGGCCAATGCCGGTTCGCCGTGGCACCCGTAGAGTTCGAGGAGTGACATTTCACCGACGCGGGCCTCCGCCGGCTGGATCATCCACGGCCGGTGAACCACGCCGGTCTCCAGCACGGTCCCGAGGGCGCGCGCGTAGAGCGCGTACCGGTTGAGAAGCCACGCCTCGATGGAGTCAGGCGCGGGCTCGTACCAAGGCATGCGGCTGCCGGCCCGCCGAAAGCCGAGGGAAAGCGCCGGCCCATCGCCGGCCCGGCTCACCACGCCGATGGCGAGGCGCTCTCCTCCATCCATCACGGTCATGTCCGCCGGCTCGAACGGCAGCGCGTAAGCGAGTTTCCCGAGCCGCGCGGGCCACGGCCGACTCGTCTCCAAGCGAAGGAACCACACGCCCGGCTTCGCGCCGCGGCGGACGTAGGTGCGGATGTTCATTTGCCAGAACCGGCGCATGCCACGGATGGGCGGCAGGCCGCGCAGTCGGAATGGATCCACCGAAAACACCACCGCGCTGACGTACGCTTGGCTGTCGAACAGATCCAGCTCCAGACCGGGCGGGATGTGGCGCATCAGAACATGAGGATCGACACGCCAGTGCGCCATGGCCAGGTGCCGCCATGTTTGTTCCACACACCATGCCTCTCGCATCGTTGGTTTCCCCCTCCTTCGGTATCGTGCGCGCGGCTTCGCGGGACATCACCAGCAAGTTTTGCTAACATGAAGGCGAAGAGAGGTGTGCTGGTTGACACCCTCGTACAAGGGTCGATTTGCGCCGAGTCCCACCGGGTATTTGCACGTGGGCAACGCGTGGGTGGCCATCCTCGCCTGGCTCGACGCGCGGCGAAAGGGCGGCGCGTTCATCCTGCGCGTCGAAGACCTGGACGAGGCGAGATCCCGCGACATCTACCGCCAGGCGATGGTCGACGACCTGCGCTGGCTCGGCATCGATTGGGACGAAGGCCCGGATGTGGGCGGACCCGCCGCGCCGTACGAGCAACGCCTTCGGCGCGGACGCTACGAGCAGGCGCTCGAACGCCTGCGCGAAGCGCGCGAACTATACCCGTGTTTCTGCGCGCGATCCCGGCTTCTGTCCATCGCGTCCGCGCCACAAGGGCTTTTCGGCGATGAACCTCGCTACGATCGCCGCTGCCTTCGGCTTTCGGATGCGGAGCGGGCGGAACTTGCCGCGACCAAGCAGCCGTCGCTTCGCCTCCACGTGCCGGATGATGCGCTCGTCACGGTCGACGATCGCTTGCTCGGCCGCACGACCGCTCGGCCGGCCGAAGGCGGCGACTTCGTCGTCCGCCGGGCGGATGGCGTGATCGCGTACCATCTGGCCGTGGTCGTCGACGATCACGCCATGGGCGTCACCGACGTGATCCGCGGCGCTGATTTGTTTCCGTCGGCGTTTCGCCAGGTCTACCTCGCAGAGCGCTTGGGCTATGCCCCCCCGCGCTATGCGCACGTGCCGCTCGTGGTGGACGAGGAAGGGCGCAGGCTCGCCAAGCGCCACGGGGACCTCTCGCTTCGCGCCCTTCGCGAGGCGGGCGTGCGGCCACAGCAGCTCGTCGGACTTCTTCTGTGGCTCGCCGGGCAACTGGATCGCCCCGAGCCCATGCGTCCAGCCGAGGCGATGGACGGGTTCGATCTCGCACGGTTGCCTCGTCATCCGGTCGTATGGCGGGCGGCGTACACGGCGTGGCTTCAGGCGAATGCCGATTTGTAGGCGAGGAAACGCTGTGCAGAGAATGTCATGCAGGAGGATGAAACTGTGAGCAAAGCGATTGAAGTGGGGAAGACCCATCTGTTCATCGACGGCGACTGGGAAGAGGCGGCGCGCCACGTCGAACTGCGGAGCCCGTACAGCGGAGAGCCCCTGGCGATGATCGGCTACGCGTCGCCGGAACAGGCGGCGCGGGCCATCGAGGTGGCCGCCCGGGCGCAAAAGTCGTTTCGCAAGGTGCCGGCCTGGCAGCGGGCGCAGATCCTGCGCAAGGTGGCGGACATCATTGCGGATCGCAGGGAGGAACTCGCCGAGACCATCGCGCGCGAGGCGGCCAAGCCCATCCGGGCCGCGCGCCAGGAGATCGATCGGACCATCGAGACGTACCGCTTTTCGGCCGAGGCGGCCAAGTCCATCCGCGGCGAGACGGTGCCCATGGACGCGGCCCCGCGCGGGGAACATCACGTGGCGTTCACGCTCTGGGAGCCGCTCGGCGTCGTGACGGCCATCACGCCGTTCAACTTCCCGATGAACCTGGTGGCGCACAAGGTCGGACCGGCCATCGCGGCCGGGAACGCGATGGTCCTGAAGCCGGCCGAGCAGACGCCGCTTTCGGCCCTGGTTCTCGGGCACATCTTCCAGGACGCGGGCCTACCGCCTGGGGTGCTGAACATCATCCCGGGAGATGGCAAGGAGTTGAGCGAGGTGCTGACGACGCACCCGGACGTCGCGTTCGTGACCTTCACGGGCAGTCCGGCGGTGGGCAAGATTATCCGCCAGCAGGCGGGCCTGCGGCGCGTGACGCTGGAACTCGGTTCGAATTCGCCGCTCGTGGTGGATGAAGGCTTCACCGCGCACGAGCTCGACAAGATGGCGGCCGAGATCGTCCAGGGCGGGTTTTCGTACAACGGACAGGTGTGCATCTCGATTCAGCGCGTGTACATCCACGACGCGGTGTACGACGAGTTGGTGGAGCGGATTGTGGCCGGCGCGAAGGCGCTCCAAGTGGGCGATCCGCTTGACGAGGCGACGGATGTCTCGGCGCTCATCAACGAGCAGGCGGGCATGCGGCTCAAGGCGTGGCTGGACGAGGCCGTCGATCGCGGCGCCAAGGTGCTTGTCGGCGGGCGGATTGAGGGCAACCGCATGGAGCCGACGGTGGTGACGGGCGTCCCGCTCGATGCGAAGCTGTGCACGGAGGAGGCGTTTGGGCCCATCCTGCTCGTGGAGCGGGTGTCGAGCTTCGAGAAGGGGCTGGAACTCGCGAATCGCAGCAAGTTCGGGCTGAACGCGGGCGTCTTCACGAAGCGGATGGATCACGCCATGCTGGCCATCGAGACCGTCCAGGCGGGGGCCGTGCTCATCAACCAGGTGCCGACGTACCGCGTGGATCACATGCCGTACGGCGGGGTGAAGGAGAGCGGCGTCGGGCGCGAGGGCGTGCTCTACGCGATGTACGACATGATGGAGCGGAAGCTCGCCGCCATTCGGACCAACTTCTGAGCCAGCGGGCCCGCGGGGCGGAAGTGAGCCTCCACGTGGGCCCGCCGCATCATGGAAGGCGCGGATCAGTAGGCGCCGCGGATATGGGGAAGCACCTCGTCTTCGTAGAAGCGGCGCAGTCGCGCGCGCTCATCTGGGGAGAAGGGCCTGACCTCGAGCGCGGCCAGATTGTCTTCCACCTGGTGCCGGTTTTTGAAGCCCGGAATGGCGCAGGTCACCTCGTCGTGATCCAGGATAAAGCGGAGCGCGGCTCGCGTCATGTTGCCGCGGCCTTCGCCGATCCAGCGCAGCTTCTCCGCCAGCTCGACGCCCTTCGCAAACCCGAGGCCCGCGAAGGTCTCCCCCACGTTGAACTGTTCGCCGTGTTCGTTGAACGAGCGGTGGTCGTCGGGATCGAAGCGGTGGTCGGGCTTGAACTTGCCGGTCAACAGGCCGCTCGCGAGCGGCAGTCGCGCCAGGATGCCGACGCCCTGCGCCTTGGCCTTCGGCAACAGTTCCTCGGCCGGCTTTTGGCGGAAGATGTTGAAGATGACCTGCAGGGCCCGGACGCCCGGGACTCGAAGGCACAAAAGCCCCTCTTCGACCGTCTCCACGCTCACGCCGTAGTACCGGATCTTCCCTTCCGCCTGCAGCTTGTCCAGCACCTCGAACACCGCGCCATCGCGGAGGATCTCGGTGGGCGGACAGTGGATCTGGTACAGGTCGACAAAATCCCGCCGCAGCCTGCGGAGACTTCCCTCGAGGAAGCGGCGAACCGACGGCTCGCTGTAGGTGGCCGAATCGTGAATGTCGCCCGCTCGGCAGAACTTGGTGGCGATATAGATCTCGTGTTCGCGTCCTCTTGTGGCCTTGGCCAGCAGTTCCTCACTTCGGCCGTTGCCGTACACGTCCGCGGTATCAAAGAAATTCACGCCCGCGTCCATCGCGGCGGCCAGCCCGTCGAGGGCGTCACGCTCGTCCACGCGCCCCCAGTCCCCTCCGATGGACCAGGTGCCAAAGCTGATTTCGCTCACTTGCAGTTCGCCCAACGGCCGGTAGTTCATTCGCTCGCCTCCCTGACGAATGCGCTTTCGCTGCATAAGACACCCACCGAAGCGGGCGCCCGGCTTCACCGAGCCGGGCGAGCCCGCAGATAATAGATGGGCTGTCCCAGCTGCCGGAACCTCGCCTCGTACTCGGTCTGCACGTATTTGCCCGACAGCGTCCCGCCTGGATCGCCCGGTGGAAATCCTCGCTCCACCTCGGCGATTTCCCAGCCGCTCGCCCGGAAGGACTCGAGCGACCACTCGAAGAACTCGGGGTTGTCGGTCTTCTGTTCGAGCCAGGCTTCCGGCCGCATCCACTGCGCGTACCACGCGAGCTTGGCCGGCGCCGTCAGGCGGCGTTTGTGATGGCGCTTTTTCGGCCAAGGATCGGAGAAATTCAGGTACAGCCACGTCACCCTAGGTTCCGTCCACAGAGGGCCGAAGCGCTCGACGTCTCCGACGAGAAACGACAGGTTGTCGAGCCCGTCAAGGGCGGCGCCGTAGGCCGCCTTCGCGGCGACCGCCAGGACCCTGTCCACGCCGACGAAGCGCGTCTCCGGATGCAGGCGGGCCATTTGACGGATGAATCCGCCGCGGCCGCAGCCAATTTCGAGCGCGACGGGCTCAGTCAAGGACTGATACCAAGCGGCGGGATCGCCCTGATATCCGTCGAACAGATGTTCACGACCGCCTTCCAACCACTTCTCGAGGCGATGCCCCGTGCGAAAGCGCATCTTGTCTCCCTCACTTCTCGCTCGATGGTACAAAAGACCTGGCGGCCAATGCAAGCGACGTGACGCCCATATGCGGCAACTGGTACAATGAGGACGAAAGGGGGCTATCCGCATGGGCGAAGCGCTCTTGATCGTCGACATGTCGAACGACTTTGTGCACGACGAGGGTACCCTGACGGTCGGGAAGCCCGGACAGGCCATCGTGCCCTATATCCTTTCGCTCGCGGACCGCATGCTCGCGTCGGGAGGCGTAGTGGCCATTTGCATGGACGAGCACGACCCAGACGACCGACACTTTCGCGACTGGCCTCCGCATAACGTGCGAGGCACGTGGGGGCAGCAGATGTACGGAGATCTCGCTGCGTGGTACGAGCGGCACAAGGAACACCCCGACGTGTGGTACGTCCCCAAGCGGAGCTACAACGCGTTTTATGCCACGGGACTCGGGGAGCGCCTGCGCGAGCGCGGTGTCCATCGTGTCCACGTGTGCGGCGTGTGCACGGACATCTGCGATTTTCTCACCGTCGCCGGCGCGTACGACGAGGGTTTTCACGCCGTGGTGCACCGCCAGGGATGCGCCACGTTCACGGATCTCGGGGATATCTTCCTGGAGCACATGCGGCGGCTGTTTCACGCCGAGATCGCCTGAAAGCTTAGCCGAGGGGCTGCCACGTGTCGCCCGCGTCCAACGATTCGTAGAGGGTGGGCGCCAGGCGAGCGTCGAGCGCCACGAGGAAAAAGGCGTTGGGAGAAGGCGACGATAGGCTCACCGACGCGGCAGTGGCGATGCTCGCGGGCAGGCCTGCGGCGGCCTGGGTGTACCAGGTCTGGCCGCCGTCTGGACTCACCATCCACGTCTGTTGCCCGGACTTGTCTTCCAGCGCGGCGAGATCGCCGGCGGGCGAGGCGCACATCGCTTCCAGATTGTCGACGCCGATCTCGGCCACATCCCAACTGGACCCGTAGGACGAATTCATCACCAAGAGCTGCGAGGCGGAGCCCACCTGGACCTCGACGGCGAGTTGGAGCGTTTCCCCAGGTCCGGCGAGCGCGAGTTCGACGGACGGAGGCTGCGTGATGCCACTTGGGAGATTGATGCTCGTGGGCTGCCAATGGAGGCCGCCGTCGTTGGTCTCCACGACGTCCACCTTCTTTTCCAAGTCATCCACCACGGCCATCAGGCCGGTCTTGCCATTTGGCGCGAACGACATCGCGGTGCGAACCCCGTTGTGCGGCAGGTCGCCTGTCGACGTGGCCACGAGTTGCCAAGAATCCCCGCTGTTTTCCGTTCGATACAAGTACTTGGCCGCGACGCCGTCGTAGCCGCCGCTTTCAAAGAGCATCCACCCCAGTCTTCCGGCCATCCATTGGCCGGCCGCAAACTGAACCGCCCCAGTCGGCAGAGGAAGGGTCGTCTCGCGCCAGTGCCGGCCCGCGTCCTTCGTGATCCAGACGTGAGCCTCCTGGTGGCTCACGCTCACCAGCGACCACATCGCGGCGGAGTCGATCACGGCCGTGACGTCGTGCGCGCCTCCCGGCCCGTAGGCGGAGATGTCGTCCGCTGGCAGCGTCGGAAGGGGAACCGATTTCCACGTGTGCCCGCCGTCCGCCGTCTCGTACAGGACAAAGTGGTTCCCGCGATAGCCCCACAGCACCCCCGTGTGAGCGGTCAGCATGCGCATGTGCACGTCGATGGCGCGCAGGCTCGAGGTCAGGGTCGCAACCTGCGCGGTGGCGCGCGACGCAAGGCGCACACCTGGCGCGACGGACGCCTGGCCTTCCAATGGGGGGCGTTTCGCCGTAGAGGTGTCCGCGTGGGAAGGAGAGTCGATTCCGCATCCCGACAGGCCCACGACGACAGCCGCGATTCCGAAACGCACGAGCGTTGACGGGCGCATGCATACCCTCCTCTGACGTGGCAGCTCCCGGCCGAGCATCTCGGCCGATTGTGATCTATCATGAACAATAGGCGCTTTGCAGCCGGAACACAAGCGAAGCCATCGAACCCAACTGTGGAGAGGGAGCAAGGCCATGCCGGCACTCGGACCGTGGTTCACGGCGCTTGGCGCCATGGTGTTCATCTCGCATCCCATCGTACAGCCTGACGTCAGCTCATCGCCAAACGGCGCCGCGGACATCCACGTGACCAGCGCGGCTCGCGCGGGGCTGGCTCCCCAGCGGACCCACGTGCTCGTGGCGCTCGGCGACTCCATCACGTTCGGCTACAATCTTGGGAACAACCGAGAGCCGTCGCCTCTCGCGTTTCCGTATCTGTTCGCGAAGAAGGAAGGTTGGCGCGCCGTCGATCTCGGCGTGCCCGGTTGGACGTCTGGGGACCTGCTGCAGGCCCTCAAGACGGACACCGCTCTGCGCTCTGAGGTCGCCGCCGCGCAGGTCGTCACCGTCGACATTGGGAGTAACGATCTGCTGCTTCCCGCGCTCGCCATGCTGCCGAAGGGCGCGGACTGGGCGCGGGTCACGCCGACGTCCTCGCAGGCGGCGACGTTGTCGTCGGAGTTGGCCCAGGGCATTCAGGACGTGCGAAGCAACCTGGCATCCATCCTCGGTTTGTTGCATCGGTACAATCCGCGGGCAACCGTGATCGTCTACGATCTCTACAACCCGTTTCCAGCTTCGGATCCATGGCTTCATCGGACCGCGGAGGCCGCGATTGTCGCGGCGAACGCGGCCATCGCCGCCGATGCCGTTTCTGCCGGTGATCCCGTCGCGGACGCGTACGACACCCTGACTCAGCCTTCCGACGACATTCTGCCGCACGACGTGCATCCGACCGCGCTCGGACAGCGCCTCCTGGCCGAAGCCGGGGAACAGGCGCTCGCCATGGCGCCCATGTTCCAAGCGGCGGCCACGCCGCAGGGGCAAAACGCCATCCTGCAGTGGCTCGGCGACCAGCTCGCGGACGGCACTTGGTGATGGGGCTCGGCGGTGCGCGCGTCCGGCCTGAGACGGCGCGCCTGTGAAATCGAGCTGCCGCGCTGGAGAGAAGAGAAGATAGGAGACAACACGAAGGGGGAGATTCTGTGAAGTCGGAAGTGGAGATGACCACCCACACCCTGGCAGAGGCGCCCACCTCGTTTGGCGCCCGCTTTCGCCTGGCCGCGCTCCTCGGGAGCCTGACCGCCATCGCGCCGCTCTCCATCGACATGTACTTGCCGGCGCTGCCCTCGATGGCGCGAGATTTGCACGCCGCCACGTCGGTCGCCCAGCTCAGCCTCACGGCGTGTCTTTTGGGCTTGGCCGTCGGCCAGTTGTTTGCGGGGCCCTTGAGCGATGCGCTCGGCCGCAAGCGCCCGCTTCTCGTGGGGCTGGGCCTGTATCTGTTCGCCTCCTTCGCGTGTGGCCTGATGCCGAGCGCGTGGGGACTCGTCGTCGTGCGAATGGTGCAGGGGCTGTGTGGATCCGCCGCCATCGTCATCGCTCGAGCCATCGCCCGGGACTTGTTTAGCGGCGTCGAACTGACGCGGTTCTTTTCGCTGCTCATGTTGGTCAACGGCGTCGCGCCGATTCTCGCGCCGGTCATCGGCGGCCAGTTGCTCCGCTTCACCGACTGGCGAGGCGTGTTCGCCATCCTGGGATGTGTCGGCGCGGCGCTGTGGCTCTGGTCGCTCGTTGCTCTGCGGGAGACGCTCGAAGTGGAGCGCCGCAACAGGGCGGGGCTCGGCGGCGCCCTGCGCGCGTTTGGCGCGTTAGTTCGCGATCCCGTCTTTGTCGCCTACGCGTTTTCCCAGGGGCTGGTGTCGGCCGCGATGTTCGCGTACATCTCGGGATCGCCCTTCGTGCTTCAGGACATCTACGGGCTCTCACCGCAGGCGTTCAGCGCGTGCTTCGCGGCCAACGGCATCGGGATCGTCATCGCGTCCCAGATCTCGGGGCATCTGGCCCGGCGCATCGAGGGGCGGAAGATCTTCCGCTTCGGCGTGATCCTCGCGGCGCTCGGGGGACTCGGGCTGCTCGCGAGCGTCCTTCTCGGGTTTGGGCTTCCCGGGATTCTGCCGTCGCTGTTCGTGCTCGTCTCGTGCGTCGGCATCGTGAGCACCCTGGGATCGTCGCTGGCCATGCAGCATCACGACAAGCAGGCCGGCAGCGCAGCCGGTCTCATCGGCGTGTCGCAATTGCTGCTCGGCGCCGCCGCGACACCGCTCGTGGGCCTCGGCGGATCGCATGACAGCCTGCCCATGGGCGCCGTGATCGCGGTGGCGGACGTGGGCGCGCTCGCGTGGTACGCGGTGTGGTCCCTCGTCATCGCGCGCACGGAGAGGGAGGTGGTTTCATGAGCGAGACCGGGACGCCGCCTCGCCCGGCGCTCGATCCGTACGAGGAAGAGAAGCAACATTTGGAACGCGTGCTGGACATCATTCGAGGGGCGCTCGAGTCGGGGCCCAGGATGCCGGTGCGCGACGAGGACGACGAGGATGCGGACGAGGCGCTGACAGCCGACGTCGTCGCCGACGTGGCCGTCGCCGAGATGGCGGAGGAGCGGCGCCATCAACTCCGGCGTGCGCTCAGCGATCCGTACTTCGGCCGCATTGACTTTCAGCCCGAGGGGGAGGCCCCTCAGAAGCTCTACATCGGCAAGCAAGGCATCGATCATCCGTCGACCGGCGAGCGCGTGGTCCTCGATTGGCGCGCGCCTGCCGCGAGTGTGTTTTACTCCTTCACCGGCCAGGGAGACGAGGCGCGCTACGAAGCTCCAGGCGGCGAGGTCCGCGGCACCGTGTCGCTCAAGCGAAACATCGTCGTGCGCGACGGCGATCTCGTCCGCGTCGTCGACAGCTACGTGAAAGGGCAGACGCAGGCGGGCAGCGTCGACGAGTTTTTGCTTTACCGCCTCGCGGATTCCAAGGACAGCCGGTTGCACGATATCGTGGCCACGATTCAGGCCGAGCAGAACGAGGTCATCCGCGCGGACAAAAATGTGCCCATCCTCATTCAGGGCGTCGCGGGAAGTGGAAAGACGACCGTCGCGCTGCATCGGCTCGCCTATCTGCTGTATCAGCATCCGGAAAAGCTAAGGGCGGATAAGATGGTCATCTTTGCGCCCTCCGCGATGTTCGTGGATTACATTTCCGAGGTGTTGCCTGAGCTCGGCGTAGGGGATGTCCAGCAGACGACGTTCGCGGCGTTTGCGCTCCGCGTGTTGGACCATGTGGTGCTCCTGCCCGATCCGGCCAAGCGGCTGCGCGAGCGGTTCGCGCTTCGGCCGTCGCAGGCGTACGAGGCGATGCGGCGCGAGATCGAGGTGAAGGGGCGGGTGGAGACGCTGGAAGCGCTCCAGCACTTCCTGCAGGACATGGAGAAGAAGATGGTGCCGAAGCGAGACGTGCCGTCTCCCGTGGGACCGCCCATCTCCGCGGAAACCATCGCCCGCTGGTTTCACGTGGAATACGCGCGCTACCCCGTGCGCCAGCGGCGAGATCGCGTGGTCGCCCGCGTCAAGCGGCAGTGGGAGATGCAGGCGAAGGAGGCGGGCAAGGCGGATAAGTCCATCAAACGGCAGATTGCGGCCGCCGCACGCGAATTCGAGCGGGCGTGGCCGGATCTCGAGCCTCTGCCCATCTACGAGTCGTTCCTGCGGCATCATCCTGATCTGTCGCTTGCGTCCATCCAGCGTCCTGCAAAATACGGGGCCCGGCCGCTCGTGGAACCTGAAGATCTGCCGCTGCTCCTTGCCATTCATCAGTGGCTTCACGGGGTGGACGCGCGGGATGTGTTTCACCACGTCGTGATCGACGAGGCGCAGGATTTCTCTCCGGCGCACATCCGGGTGCTGCAGGCGTACTGTCCAAGCCTGTCCTTCACCATTCTGGGGGATCTTTCTCAGAGCATTCACAGCGAGGCAGGGTTCCGGGACTGGGACGAGGTTCGAGCGCTGTTTCCAGGCGGAAGCCGGTACGTGGAAATGTCGGTGTCGTACCGCTCAACCTACGAGATTGTGTCGTTTGCCAACCGGATCCTCGAACCTTTCCGACCGAAGGTCCTGGCGAAACCCGTGTTTCGAAGCGGCGATCCCGTCGTCGTCGAGCCCGTGGCCTGGGACGGCCGGTTCGATGCGCTCATGGAGCGGTTGTCGGAGGAGAGCCGGAGAGCGACCACCATCGCGGTGTTGACGCGGACGGAAGAGGATGCGCACGTGTATCATCAGATGTGCCTGGAGTCGGGGCTCGACGCTCATCTTCTCACGGCGACCCAGACGCACTACGAGGGTGGCATCAGCGTCGTGCCCGTTTACCTCGCCAAGGGGCTCGAGTTCGACAGCGTCATCATCGTCGACGCCGACGAGGCCCATTACCGCGCCGACGAGCGGGACGCCAAACTGTTGTACGTCGGATGCACGCGGGCGTTGCATCGCCTGAGACTGTTGTACTGCGACCGCCCGTCGCTGCTCATCCAGTGGGCCGTGCCAGATTAAATTCTTGTCTTTTGGCGCCGAAACAGGAGGTTTCGGCGCCTACCTTTCGCAAACAAGTGCCAAGAAAGACAAGAACGATGGAATTTACGACTCCCCTGCGCGCAGGGATTCTTTTATAATGTTTCGAGAGAAACCGTTTTCATTCCTCGTGGGGCGCGAGGGGAGGGCTAACGTGAGCGTGCGCATGCCGAAAAAGACAAATGTTTCATCCTCGCTGCACGCCATCCGGGAAGTTCGCACCAGTTGGCCGTCTGTCACCTGGGACGTGCTGCAGCAACACCCCGTGGAACTCGATTTCCGAGAAGTGGAAAGGGCGCTCGACGGCGTGCGGGATCGCCAGGCGTGGCTGGTGGTCGTCGTCCGCAGTTCGCGCGTGGTGCCCATTTACCCGTTTTTGGCGCAGATTCAGTCGGCGGGTTTCGACTGTGTGCACCTGCTGTCTTGTGACGCGGCCGCCTACGTCATGACGCTCGCCGCTCATCACCCGGAGCGGGCCATGGAGGGTTTCGAGTCCGCACTCGCGAGATTGGCCGCGGATCGGACGCTCGTCGGCGTGAGTTCCGCGTGCGACGAGCGGGAGGTCGTGCGCTGGTGGCAGGCGCTGATGGAGGCCACCGCCGCGTCGCACTGGAACGTATTTGAATCGTCCGCCTACTCGCAGGGAAGGCGCGAGCTCGTGCCGCTCCACGAAGAGGACAGAACTCGGTTGATCACGCGGGCCGTTACCCAGCTCGGCGATCGCGGCTATGAGGGCATCGCCTCAGTGGTGGAGGACTTGTTCGCGCAGTTGGCGGAGCGGCCGACGAAGCTCGAAGACGTGGCGGAACTCTGCGCTCAGTTCATCATGGCGGCCGTCGGCCAGCGCCAGGCGGATGGGCGGGATCGGATGCTGCAAGTTCCCATCTCGACGCGCCAATGGCTCCGCTTTGTGGCCGAAGAATGCCCAAAATGGTGGGATTGGCGCGACAAGCTGAAACACGCGCTGATGGTGGTGCTCGGGCGCGAAGAGGCGGCGCGAACGGTACACAGCGCGCAAATCGGTCAGGTCATCGAGATCATCGAGCGGCACTATGACTCGGATCTCGATGTGGCGACGCTCGCGAGTCAGGTGTTTCTGAGCCCGAGCTACCTCTCCAAGCGATTCAAGAGCGAGACGGGGATGACCATTCGGGAGTTCATCGTGCAGACGCGCCTGAACAAGGCGAAGGACCTACTGCTGCGCGACTTTCACCTCAAGGCGTACGAGGTGGGCGCGCACGTCGGCTATCCGGACCCGACGTATTTCAACAAACTGTTCAAACGGCAGGTGGGGCTCACGCCAAAGGCGTTTCGCGATCGCGCCATGCGGCAAGCCCGGGGATTCAAGCAGGAGGATTCGCGATCTTCCTGATGAGTGGAAAACGAAACGGCCGCTCGACGGGGCCACGATGGGCCTCATCGGGTGGCCGTTGTCGTTGCGGCGTCAGGCTCGGCGGGGAAGGCGAACACTCATCACGAGCACCAGGGCTCCGAGGCAGGTAAGCACCACCGCGAGGACGTGCAACTCGGAGGTCGTGAGGCGCGCGCCGAACAACAGGCCGAGGACGACCGTCGACAAGATGGTCCCCATGTAGCGAGACATCTGAAATAGTCCGGATGCCGTGCTGATCACCTCGCGTGGGCTGGCCGCGAAGAGGGCCGTCTGCAGTCCGACGTTGTTGAAGCCATTGGACAGCCCCAGGACGGACAGCACCACGCAAAGCCACCACACGGGCGACGCCGTGTGCAGGGTCAACATGAGCAGGCTGCCCGCCGTCATGAACAGGGCGGCGAGGACGAGAGGTGGACGAGAGCCGCTGCGAGCCACCCAGCGCCCCGTGATGGGCGCCGTGATGAGGCTGAAGCCAGCCACCGCGAGCATGATCAGCCCCGTCTCCTGCGAGTCAAAGCCGCGCACTTCCTGCAGATAGGTCGGCATGCCAAAAAAGATGGAGTAGAAGATGATGTTCACCGTGGTGAACTGCACCAACACCCAGGTGAGCGACGTGTACCGCTTGAAAAAGCGCAGGCTCAAGAACGGGCTCGGCGCGACGTGCTCCCGCCACCCGAAGGCTGCGAACGCCACAAGTCCCGTGACGGAAGCCCACCACGCAGGCCGTTCGGTGAGGGACAGCAGAAACACGAGCGACGTGGCGATGGCAAGGATGAACAGGGCGATGCCGGGCAGATCGATCTCGCGCAGCACTTCCCGAGCGCTCTGGTGCTCGCCGCGGCGGGGGTTAGGCAGCACAAAAATCGCGAGGAGGAAGCTTGCTACGACAAACGGAAAGTTGACGAGAAAGATCCCCTGCCAGTCCAGGTAGTTCATGATGACGCCGCCAATGGACGGCCCGAATGCGGCCGCCCCAGACGAAAACACGGACAAGAACGCGAGCGCCTGCGCCTGCCGGTCCGTGATGACGTTCCGCACAATCCCCATGCCCGCGGGATAGATGGCGCCGCTCCCAAACGACTGAATGAGGCGGAAGACGACCAGCCATGTGAACGACGGCGCGAAAGGGGCCAATGCGCAGGACAGCGTCACAAGCGCCAGTCCGATGAGAAACAGAGGTTTTCGACCGACGAGATCGGCCACCTTGCCCATGATGGGTTGGGCCACGGCGCTGGCTAGGTAATACGAGGAGATGAGCCAGGAGGCCGTGGTAAAATGGACATGAAACACGTGTTCGAATTTGGCCATGGCCACGGAGATCATGGACGAGTTGAGCGGGTTCAAAAGCACGCCGAGCGCGATGGTGACCAAGAAGAGGGCCCGGCGCCAGCCGCGCGGTTCCCCTGCGGACACGGTGATGGTGGACATGCGCCTTCCTCCTTGCATACTCGGGTTGAATTATACGCTTCTCGAAAGATGTCTTCCAAATCGTTGGGGGTGTTGGGGATGCGCGCGGTGAAGGTCGTGAATGAGGCGCAGTTGCGCGATTGCCTGTCCATTCGGCGGCAGGTCTTCATTGAGGAACAGCGAGTTCCGGAAGAATTGGAGATCGACGAGTTCGACCAGCCGGATCGGGCGGTCCACGTGCTGTTATACGACGACGCCGGCGCGCCGGTGGCCACGGCACGGTTTCGCCCGTACGATCCCGGGGACGGACACACGGCCAAAGTGCAGCGCGTGGCTGTCCTGGCGCACCTGCGCGGCCGCGGGCTGGGTCGGCGCGTCATGCAGGCTGTGGAGGAACTGGTGCGCGAAGCGGGATTTCGCGAAATTGTGCTCGACGCGCAGCTGCACGCCGAGCGGTTTTACCAAAAGCTCGGCTACCGGCGCGCGTCGGACGACGTGTTCGACGACGCGGGCATTCCTCACGTTCGGATGCGAAAATCGCTCATGTGAGGCGCGCGATCACGTCCTTCTGATCCGGAAATCGGGAAGCCACCTCCTCGCGCGACACGAGCTCGAAGTCCTGAAAGTCAAATCCGGGCGTCACCATGCAGCCCACGAGCGCGAATGCCGCGCCTTCTCCTGGAATGAGCTCGGCCCCGAAGATGGTTCCGGCGGGAACCAAGACCTGAGGTTCTCTGCCGGGCGCGTCGGGCAGGCCGAGTTCCTGCGCCTCGTAGCGGCCGTCGGGATGAAACAGATGCACGACGAGAGGCCGGCCGTGGTGGAAGTACCAGATCTCGTCGGAGCGCAGCCGGTGCAGGCGAGACACGTCGCCTTCCGGCAACAGGAAGTAGATGCTGGTGGCGCTGCGGCGCGCGCCGCCATACGCCGCGATGGTGGCCGGATCGCAGAGGTAGCGCGGGGAGTGATAGATTTCGCGATAGTACCCGCCTTCGGGGTGCGGGGCGAGCTGTAGGCGTTCGATCCATCTGCGTGCGTCGGTGTTCATGGAAGACCTCCTTGCTCCATCGCGCCCGGCGCGAAATCTCTCGGCCATTTGAATCGGCCCCGATGTTTTGGCACGATAGAGGACGTTGATTCTTGACGATTATCGCACAGGCGCAAAACTCGGAAGAAGGTCAGGTGCTGCGCTTTGAAACCTATCGACGTGCAGGCGGTGCAGGCTGCGTTGAACCGCTTTGTCGGAGACGACGTGTACCTGCATCTGGAGACGACCAACGGGGCGTACGCCGCGCACCGGTTCGGTCAGCCCATGGCGGTGTGCGCCTACATTCGAAACGGGCGCGTTCGATTTGAGCGGGCCGCCATCGCCGGGAATCGGCCCTACCGCGTCGGGCTCAAGATGGAAAACGGCTGGATTTACGCGGAGGGACTCACGGACTACGAAGTGGACGAGAAGGGCAGGTTGCTCTTGGCTGGCCACGATGACGAGGGGCGGCTCGCGGTTGCGCTGCAGCTTTCACGCACCCCTTGGCCCATGAGCGCGATTGAGGAGGAGGCGTGATCGATGGCACAAGTGGAAAAGACTCGTCACTTGCTGCTCGTGTATCCCCATCCAGACGACGAGTCGTTCGGCAAGGCCGGGACCGTGATCCTGTTCACCCGCGCGGGCACGCCCGCCACCCTCATCTGCTGCACGCTCGGCGAGCTGGGGCGCAACATGGGCAACCCTCCCATCGCCAACCGGGAGACCCTCCCGAAGATTCGGCGGAAAGAACTCGAACAGGCGTGCGAGATCCTCGGCATTCGCGATCTCCGGCTGCTCGGCCTGCGGGACAAGACCGTCGAATTTGAGGATCCCGAGCGGATCGCGGATCGGATCGAAGCCGTCATCCGCGAGGTGAAGCCGTCGATTCTGATGACGTACTACCCGGGACTCGGCGTGCATCCCGATCACGACGCCATGTCGAACGCGGCCGTGATCGCCGTGAAGCGGCTGCCCAAGGAGGAGCGGCCGGTCATCTGGGGCTCGGCGGTGGTCCACGAGCCCGAGAAGATCCTGGGCGATCCCGACTTTGTGATCGACGTGTCGAGCGTCCTGGATCAGAAGCTGGCGGCGATGAAGGCGCATCGCTCGCAGTTCTCGGGCATCTTCGCCCGGGTGGAGGAGGCGCTCGCCGCAGGCGGAGAAGCTCGGGAGGAGGTCCTGCGCCTCCTGGGGACGGAGCGGTACTGGGTCTACCGGATCGACGATTGAGGGGGGTCCGCATGATCCGCGTGCTGTTTGTGTGTCTCGGAAACATCTGTCGATCCCCGATGGCGGAGGCCGTCTTTCGCGACATGGTTCGAAAGGCCGGCCTCGAGGGCGAAATTGAGGTCGACTCCGCTGGCATCGGCGACTGGCACGCTGGCGATCCGCCGCATCACGGGACGCGCCGCGTGCTGGATCGGTACGGCATCGACTACGCGGGCATCGTGAGCCGGCAGATTCGCCCGGAGGACCTCGAGCGGTTCGACTACATCGTCGCGATGGACGAGTCCAACATGCGCGCCCTGGAGCGGCTCGGCGCGAAGCGGTCCGATCGCGTCTTCCGGCTGCTGGATCTCGTCCCGGACGAGCCGGACGAGGTGCCGGATCCGTACTACGACGGCCGCTTCGAGGAGGTGTACCGCCTGGTGCGCCTCGGCTGCGAGGCGCTGCTCCGCCGAATCCAGGCGGATCTCGCCAAGGCGTGATGGAACATGTTCTGGTGTATGCGGGCCCGGGATCTCCGGGCCCGCGCTCGTCTTCGGAACCCATGCACCTGCATCGGCATACACATGGGCGAACGGCTGAATCGGGTGGAGGATACGACATGACGACCATTCATCGAAACCAACTGCGGCGCGTTCGCACGGTCTTTCTTACGGGCGCGTTTCCAGATGGCCCGCTCGCCGGGCGCACGCTCGCTGCCGTTCGCCTGCCGCGCGGCGGCATCTATCAGGTCTGGATTGGTTGTGGCGACGAGGTGGCGGCATGGGCGCGCCGCGCTCGTGGAAGGCTCGGTGGCACCGTGGCCATCGGCGCGTGGGTGGATCATGGCACGTTCGAGTTGTCCGTGGAGCGGTGGCGCCCGCTTTCGGGCATGGCGCCGAAAAGCGACGGCAAGCGGGTCGTCGGGCTGGCGCGCCCGCTCCTTTTCGCCATGGCGGCCGCGGACCGCTATTTCATCGGGGCGCACGACGGCGCGGCGGATGCCGAGATTGTGGTGCGCGACGCGAGCGGGGAGCGCTGGCCGGCGGGCACGTGGCGCGACTTTCTCCCCAGGCGAGTTCACCGGACGCGTTAAGAAACATGACGAGATCGAAGAAAAAACCTCGTTTTTGTAAGGTATTCTTACAAAAGGCGTTGATCCGACCCACGCGATGCGCTACGCTACAGACAACAGGGCACGCCCTGGTCCGCATTCTCTCGCGGAGGGTCGATCTCGATGGAACCGCCATTCGAAACGGTCATCTTCACGCAGGCCGATGAGGCGCGCAACGAGTTGATGATGCGGGAGCTCAAGGAAGCGGTGGAACGGAGCCAAATCCGCGTCGTCGACATTCGGCGGTATCGGGATCAGTTGATCGTCACCTTTCGCCGGCTCTCGTCCTGAGACGGACGGGAGCCGCCCCGGCCCACGCGCCGGTCGCTTCAGGCTGTCCACGCCACTCCTTCTCTTGGGCGGATCGACGCGATCCGTCCTCTTTTTGTGTCCGCGTCATGCCGCCGTGCGGTCGAGTGGCTTTGGGCGCGCCGAGCAGTATAATGAAGGCTGAAGGGAGCGAGAGCCGTGGAAGAGATCCGCACGAGCGAACGGTATCGGGAAGCGGTGCAATCGGGCCGCGTGGTGGTGGAATTCTATGCGACATGGTGCCCAGACTGCCGTCGCATTGAGCCATATTTGGGGGAATGGGAAGAAAAGTACCGCGAGCAATTCACGATGGTCCGCGTGAACCGGGACGAGGTGCCGGACCTGGCGGAAGAGCTCCAGATTCTTGGAATTCCGACCTTCCTCGTCTACGACCAAGGCCGCGAGGTCAAGCGGCTCTTCAGTCGCGACGCGAAGTCCAAGGAGCAGGTGGAGCAGTTCTTGGACCAGGCGTATGCCTGATTTGTGCGATCACGGCCGCGGGCGGATGCCGCCCCTGCGGCCGTTCGCGTCAGGAGAGGGGCAGAGAGCGGTATGACGTCGTTGCACCACTTTTTTCATCCGAAGGTGGTTGCCGTCGTGGGCGCGTCGAGAAACAAGGATCGACTCGGCCACGTCCTTTTTCGCCACATCTTGAACAGCGATTTTCGCGGGACGGTGTATCCCGTCAATCCGTCCGCGCAATCGGTGGCCGCGGTGCGCGCCTACCCCAGCCTGCGCGACGTCCCAGAACCCGTCGATCTGGCGGTGCTAGTCGTGCCCGCTTCGCAGGTGCTGTCCGTCATCGACGACGTGATCGCGGCGGGCATCAAGCACGTCATGATCTTATCGTCTGGGTTTTCCGACATGGACAAACCCGGGGAAGAGTTGGAGCGCGAGATTTCGGAAAGACTGCGCGCGGCGGGGTGCCGGCTCATTGGCCCCAACAGCCTCGGCCTCATCCAGATGGACAGCGAGACGCGACTCAACGCGAGCTTCGCGCCGAAGGTGCCGGAGTACGGTCACGTCGCCATCGCGTCCCATTCCGGCGCGCTCGGCATCACCATTCTGGACTACGCGGCCTATATCGGCTTGGGCGTCGCCAGTTTCGTCAGCCTGGGGAACCGCGCGGACGTCTCCGGCAACGACCTTCTCCAGTATTGGGGCGACGATCCGGCCATCGAAATGATTCTGCTGTACCTCGAGTCGTTTGGGAATCCGAGGAACTTCTCTAGGCTCGCCCGGCGGATCACCCGTCAGAAGCCCATCCTGGCCGTCAAGAGCGCCCGGACGCCCGTCGGGCATGATGTGGCGAACTCGCGCACGGTGTCCGTGGCGGCCGAGGACGCGACCGTGGAGGCGATGTTCCAACAGGCCGGCGTGATTCGCGTGGACACGCTGCAGGAGTTGTTTGACGTCGCCGTCCTCTTGAAGGCAGGTCCCACGCGCGGGGGCCGCCGCGTGGCGGTCGTCACCAACACCGCTGGAGGGGCCGTGATGACGGTCGATCGCATCGTGCGGGAGGGCCTGGAGTTCGTCGGGCCGGTCATCAACGTCGGTTTCGAGACGCTCGCCGAGAGCTATCGCGAGGTGTTGCCGCAGGTGCTGCGCGACCCGAGCGTGGATTCCGTCATCGTGCTCTTCACGCCCGTGGGCCCGTCCAACGAGGAGGCCGTGCGCGTCGCCATCTCGGCGGC
>Ga0208314_100246_pt1 | contig 22899 bp, 11 predicted proteins | sample OSPB_Mat_host_9__FD_187144 | JGI IMG/M metagenome (GOLD analysis project Ga0208314, IMG submission 187144) | Extremophilic microbial mat communities from Yellowstone National Park, USA - OSPB_Mat_host_9_15 (SPAdes) (version 3) | ecosystem: Environmental > Aquatic > Thermal springs > Hot (42-90C)...
CTTTAAAGCATAAATAATATTCTATTAGGTCACCTTAAACTCAGAAGAGGATTGAAAGCCTAAGGACAGACTAGCAGCCCAAATAGACTGTGTACCTTAAACTCAGAAGAGGATTGAAAGTTCTTTCCATTTTTCTTCTTGTTATTTCTTCTCAAACTTAAACTCAGAAGAGGATTGAAAGTAAAAAGTATGTTTAACTTCATGGTATACTAATATCCTTAAACTCAGAAGAGGATTGAAAGATTTGAGTCTGTCTTGAAAACCTAGTGGTTGCTTTAACTTAAACTCAGAAGAGGATTGAAAGTCAACTTCGCATCCTTAGCTACTTGCTTGACAATGTATCTTAAACTCAGAAGAGGATTGAAAGGAAAAATACAAATACCTTTTTATGTTGGCTCAAGCAAGCTTAAACTCAGAAGAGGATTGAAAGAATATAAGTTAACATTTACAGCGGGAGGAAGCACGCTTAAACTCAGAAGAGGATTGAAAGGTGTTTAGAGTATATTCGTAAAAACAAGGATCCAGTCTTAAACTCAGAAGAGGATTGAAAGTGTCTGTCTACTTTTATAACTATAAATCCTTCCTCTTAAACTCAGAAGAGGATTGAAAGGAGCCCATTTAAGGAATGTATCATACTGTCTTGCTACTTAAACTCAGAAGAGGATTGAAAGAAAAAATATAAAGGATAACAATTACAGCCGCACTTACACTTAAACTCAGAAGAGGATTGAAAGTTCTAAATACTTTAATAGTTCCAGTCAATTTTGATACCTTAAACTCAGAAGAGGATTGAAAGATGCTCATATTTAACAATCCTCTTTTGGCATAAGATACTCTTAAACTCAGAAGAGGATTGAAAGATCTTTCTTTCTATCTATCTATCTATCTCTGAATTTCCTTAAACTCAGAAGAGGATTGAAAGAAGTCTATAACTCTACCTTCTAAATATTCTAAACCTTCTTAAACTCAGAAGAGGATTGAAAGATTTAATTCGGATTCAGTATGATATCGAAGAAAATCTTAAACTCAGAAGAGGATTGAAAGATAATGTGGGAAGTCGATTCTCATGATATTGACACCTTAAACTCAGAAGAGGATTGAAAGTCTTAATACTTGTTGTTCTACATCAAGCAATCTTCTTAAACTCAGAAGAGGATTGAAAGACACCCTGGACAATCTAAAAATGGCAAACCATCATCTTAAACTCAGAAGAGGATTGAAAGTGTTGAACAACATCAGGGTCTCCGAACTCTCCTGCTCTTAAACTCAGAAGAGGATTGAAAGGCTAACACCTAAGGACGCAATGATGTATGGTTTCGTCTTAAACTCAGAAGAGGATTGAAAGAAGCATCGATAGTAATTTCTGGGATTATGCAAAAATCTTAAACTCAGAAGAGGATTGAAAGCTTGCAAAAACGTAATTAAAAATTAGATTCGGTAACTTAAACTCAGAAGAGGATTGAAAGGGTGAGGTATTTAATTCTTCATCAGTTAAGCTTATTGCTTAAACTCAGAAGAGGATTGAAAGAGAAAATCAGTTATTTTATAATTACTTATAAACCACCTTAAACTCAGAAGAGGATTGAAAGACTAGATAAATGGGTAATAAAATCCGATGTAATAAACTTAAACTCAGAAGAGGATTGAAAGAATAATCCTCTATAACGATTGTGAGATTTCCAAAACTTAAACTCAGAAGAGGATTGAAAGATTAATGATTTAAAAGCTACTTCACTCATCAATTATCTTAAACTCAGAAGAGGATTGAAAGTATTTGTTCAGCATAAGCTAATTGTTTTGAGCTTCTTCCCTTAAACTCAGAAGAGGATTGAAAGGAATATGACTCCAATTACTCATAACCCCTACTAGCCACTTAAACTCAGAAGAGGATTGAAAGTCCGTAGTATTGAAATCCTCAATTTTACTTTGGTTCTTAAACTCAGAAGAGGATTGAAAGGAATCTTTCGATTTTCTTTAACAACTCCTCAAATAACTTAAACTCAGAAGAGGATTGAAAGATATGTTATTAATCAACGAAATAATATTTAAATCTTCTTAAACTCAGAAGAGGATTGAAAGTTATTTCGTTTTCCATATGTTAATAATCAATCACATAACTTAAACTCAGAAGAGGATTGAAAGAAGACTATTTTATATGTAAAAGGTGAAAACGACGACTTAAACTCAGAAGAGGATTGAAAGATGTCTCCTTGATATACTTCATATAATATTTCATAACCCTTAAACTCAGAAGAGGATTGAAAGTTCATTTGGGTTTCCATGTGTTAATAATCAATAATGCTTAAACTCAGAAGAGGATTGAAAGAGTAAAAACTACGTTTACTATTACTAAAAATTCACAAACTTAAACTCAGAAGAGGATTGAAAGAGAGAACTATGCAAAAAAGGAGATAAACGCTTCTCAGCTTAAACTCAGAAGAGGATTGAAAGTTCGGGAAATTCTCGCATGCCTGAAGAGATAACCGAAACTTAAACTCAGAAGAGGATTGAAAGTATAACCCAATACGTTGTAAAATTAAATCCAAAAGCTTAAACTCAGAAGAGGATTGAAAGAAGATTCTAACAGCAAAGGATGTAAGAGAAATGTTGTATCTTAAACTCAGAAGAGGATTGAAAGATAAAAGGTTAAAGCTTTATCGTATACGTTTTAATCTTAAACTCAGAAGAGGATTGAAAGTTAATTATATTCCTTATTATCCCTGTATCAATATTCTTAAACTCAGAAGAGGATTGAAAGTAGAGAGGATGAAACTGTTTCAGAGCTGTTTCAAACTTAAACTCAGAAGAGGATTGAAAGAACATTGAGCCAAGCAGAGCAAGATGGATTGTTCAAAGCACTTAAACTCAGAAGAGGATTGAAAGTCTAGAAATTCAGACACATTATCACGCTCAAGAAATGCACTTAAACTCAGAAGAGGATTGAAAGTTTTTTGGTTTTTTAGTTAAATAGTTTAGGTTTTTCTTAAACTCAGAAGAGGATTGAAAGTTAAGCCCTACTATATTTCCAAATGCATCATAAATATGCTTAAACTCAGAAGAGGATTGAAAGACATTATAATAACCACCTATTCCTCTTCCTACATTCCTACTTAAACTCAGAAGAGGATTGAAAGTTTCTTCCTCTATAGGCTTATTATTTTGATTTTCTTCAGCTTAAACTCAGAAGAGGATTGAAAGAAATTTTCTTTAGTAGCTTGAATAATATTACTAAATCTTAAACTCAGAAGAGGATTGAAAGTCACCAATTCCTTTAATTGTATGGGCTGTGATTATTGCTTAAACTCAGAAGAGGATTGAAAGACAATTGGTTCAGGCTATACATTCAATTCAATTAATGCCTTAAACTCAGAAGAGGATTGAAAGTTTTTGCCAGGTGTATCTGCAATAACTTCGATTGGACTTAAACTCAGAAGAGGATTGAAAGAGCTTAACGTTTAATTCGTTAGCAGTCCTTCTTATCTTAAACTCAGAAGAGGATTGAAAGGCAAATGTTCTTTCTTCTTGCTTTATACCTGTAATCTTAAACTCAGAAGAGGATTGAAAGACTTTTTTTAAAAAACACATTTTTTAATTATATTATACTTAAACTCAGAAGAGGATTGAAAGTACTTAGCAGCAATTACAGGATTACCAAATGCAAGTGCTCTTAAACTCAGAAGAGGATTGAAAGATTGCTTCAGTATGCACCGTTATTATCCAGTAATCGTCTCTTAAACTCAGAAGAGGATTGAAAGAACAACCTACCATGTGGTAGCTGTTGGTGTTACTTTGCTTAAACTCAGAAGAGGATTGAAAGTAATTTGTCTTTACGTATGGATTGATTTCAACAATCCTTAAACTCAGAAGAGGATTGAAAGGCTTACTACCAAAATTTGGTGAATTTAAACATAATTTCAGCTTAAACTCAGAAGAGGATTGAAAGATCGTTAAAGCATAAATAATATTCTATTAGGTCACCATCACTTAAACTCAGAAGAGGATTGAAAGTTTTTTACGTAGGGAATCAAGAAGTAAGAAGGCTAGCTTAAACTCAGAAGAGGATTGAAAGAAATTATTCTCTTCAAAAGCATACCATCTTATTTCTACTTAAACTCAGAAGAGGATTGAAAGTTTGTCGCTAAAACAACATTATATTGTGCCCCGATCCTCTTAAACTCAGAAGAGGATTGAAAGTGACGAGTTTCTTTTCAACCCTGAAGTTCAGGACATACCTTAAACTCAGAAGAGGATTGAAAGTGGTGTATTCTATGGACAAGCAGACCTGATAATCCCTTAAACTCAGAAGAGGATTGAAAGATCTTTCCGAACTGCTTTTCAAATTCCTCCTTGCTCTTAAACTCAGAAGAGGATTGAAAGTACCTATTATCCTTTATTGCATGAATGCCGTTTTCCTTAAACTCAGAAGAGGATTGAAAGAAGATACTATAAAACGTCCATGATAAATTTCCACGGTTCTTAAACTCAGAAGAGGATTGAAAGTGTGTATCAGTATTTACATAAAGGATTTCTATTCCTTCTTAAACTCAGAAGAGGATTGAAAGTTACAAGTTTAAAGTATTCTTCAAGAGTTTGATTTAACTTAAACTCAGAAGAGGATTGAAAGATTCACATTATCATCTCTATCAAAATATTCTAAGGTTCTTAAACTCAGAAGAGGATTGAAAGTAAGCACCCGCTTGATCACCCTGGTAAAGTTTGTCTGCTTAAACTCAGAAGAGGATTGAAAGTGTTTAAGTTAGTTGCAGATACACCTCCTAAACCTGTCTTACTTAAACTCAGAAGAGGATTGAAAGTAGTTGAGCATTCTAAAACTATGTTCGTCGTAGCAACTTAAACTCAGAAGAGGATTGAAAGGCGTATTGCTTTGTGTCGACATGCTTCTCCAGGCACCTTAAACTCAGAAGAGGATTGAAAGATTTTTTCACAAATTCTATTCCAGCTCTTACTTGTTCTCTTAAACTCAGAAGAGGATTGAAAGCTGTAGAATGGCTCCTTATCCACAATATTTAAAACAACTTAAACTCAGAAGAGGATTGAAAGAAAATTCTACTAGCGATATACCCTGCAATCGGTGGAATCTTAAACTCAGAAGAGGATTGAAAGTATATTATATGTATGGTTGATGAGCTTTATCGAGCTTGGCTTAAACTCAGAAGAGGATTGAAAGATGTATTTTACGCATATGAGCATAGTTTTACCGTATACTTAAACTCAGAAGAGGATTGAAAGGGAATAGTAGGCTTAGGTTTATTCAAATTGTTAGGTACTTAAACTCAGAAGAGGATTGAAAGGTAAATATTGGCGCTCAAACATCACAGGCTCCTTCTACTTAAACTCAGAAGAGGATTGAAAGTAGCAAGCCTGCAAGTTCTCCTATCTCTTTATGTTTATCTTAAACTCAGAAGAGGATTGAAAGCTTGTTTGACCAGGTATTTTGCGATTGCTTTGTTTACTACTTAAACTCAGAAGAGGATTGAAAGATGCTCTCCGACTCGTTATAAGCAACTTGCAATACTTACTTAAACTCAGAAGAGGATTGAAAGTTTAGAAAAAGCAAATAATGCTAAGTGTTCAAATTGCTTAAACTCAGAAGAGGATTGAAAGAATTTTTTATCTAAAAGGTATAATTAACTTAAGCGTTTTCTTAAACTCAGAAGAGGATTGAAAGTTAGGATTTTTAGATTGAAGCTCTTCTTTAGCACGCTCCTTAAACTCAGAAGAGGATTGAAAGATTAATTCTTTAAATTCCATAATAAAATAATATCTTCCTTAAACTCAGAAGAGGATTGAAAGATTGATACATTGCCATAATAAAATAGCGAAACTTGATTTTCTTAAACTCAGAAGAGGATTGAAAGTATTTTACAACTTTTATGGCATTAGGGTCTTTTGCCCTTAAACTCAGAAGAGGATTGAAAGTGAAATAGGATTCGTTGCAACAAGCTTAAAGCGTATTTCTTAAACTCAGAAGAGGATTGAAAGTGAACAAAAAGCTTACTAATGTCTTTTTCTACTTCTACTTAAACTCAGAAGAGGATTGAAAGAGAGCTTGAACCGTATATTTATGTTTCAGGAGAAAGCTTAAACTCAGAAGAGGATTGAAAGAAATTGATCAAAAAGCGGAGCTTGAACAATTTTTCTTAAACTCAGAAGAGGATTGAAAGATATAAGCTCTTTAGTAGATATAAACACTTTAGTAGCTTAAACTCAGAAGAGGATTGAAAGAATCGTAAATATATATACTCCGTAAGGATTTTGACTTAAACTCAGAAGAGGATTGAAAGGCTTTATCATTCCCATCTTCTGCTCTTATTGTGTCTTAAACTCAGAAGAGGATTGAAAGATAATAATCGTTCCTGTTCCATTTTGCAAATTAATTCTTAAACTCAGAAGAGGATTGAAAGAATTTTTTGTAGCGTGAATCTCTCCTAAGCTTTTCCTTAAACTCAGAAGAGGATTGAAAGTTTTTGCAATAGCTACAAAGCGTTATTGAACATATCATTCTTAAACTCAGAAGAGGATTGAAAGGTTAATATATTTACTGCAGTAGTTGAAGTTAAACCACTTAAACTCAGAAGAGGATTGAAAGAGTAATTTTACGAAATATTGTATAGGAATCCAGACCTTAAACTCAGAAGAGGATTGAAAGTAGTTCATTTAAGAAATTAAATAGCTCCTGTTCATTAACCTTAAACTCAGAAGAGGATTGAAAGTCGAATTCAACTTCTGTTGTGCTAATATATAATTTACCCTTAAACTCAGAAGAGGATTGAAAGTTTCAAAAACGAACCAACAATTGTTCCAGAATTCGCTCTCTTAAACTCAGAAGAGGATTGAAAGTTTCTTACTTTGTATCAATCCTCTCTTAAGTGCAAGCTTAAACTCAGAAGAGGATTGAAAGGTTTGTTGTTTAGGAACAATTGTTATTGTTCCTGTTCCACTTAAACTCAGAAGAGGATTGAAAGTCGGATTTTTGACCAGCATCAATCATTCTAGTTTTTGTCTTAAACTCAGAAGAGGATTGAAAGACTGTAGTTCAAACTGGCAATACAACTGCCACAGTAGCTTAAACTCAGAAGAGGATTGAAAGACTTCGGGTACGGATGTAATTACATCTAATTTATTATCTTAAACTCAGAAGAGGATTGAAAGTTAATAGTCCCCTTTCTAGTAAATGCTCTTTTACCATACCTTAAACTCAGAAGAGGATTGAAAGGTAATTTGAGAAACTTTCTTCTCAATTTCTTCAGGTCTCTTAAACTCAGAAGAGGATTGAAAGAAAACCTTTTTCCTGTATTATTATTGTCCATTGGGCTTAAACTCAGAAGAGGATTGAAAGTTCATAAAGTTTTTTATCATCAACGTTATTGAAATCAACTTAAACTCAGAAGAGGATTGAAAGAGCAAATCAACCATTGCCTAACTTTCAAGGAGGCACTCTTAAACTCAGAAGAGGATTGAAAGATAGGAATACAATGCTTACACATGCTTTAACAGAAAACTTAAACTCAGAAGAGGATTGAAAGATACTGTAGCGCAATTATTAGCAATGAATCAAATAACCTTAAACTCAGAAGAGGATTGAAAGAACATTCCCATGAGCTACTGCACGAATTACCAGGGCTTAAACTCAGAAGAGGATTGAAAGTTTTCCTAGGCCTAATAATAAGTCTCTTTTTTGCAGCACTTAAACTCAGAAGAGGATTGAAAGACTTATTTGCAATTGTGAAGATGTTGGGCTTGAAGGTTCTTAAACTCAGAAGAGGATTGAAAGATTTGTGGAAAAGAATATTGATTGGCCCAATTTAAGCTCCTTAAACTCAGAAGAGGATTGAAAGCATTTATTACATCATGAAAACCTCTTAATAAATGCTCAGCTTAAACTCAGAAGAGGATTGAAAGAAGTAATCTTGCATTGCTCTATTCACATTATCATCCTTAAACTCAGAAGAGGATTGAAAGTTCTTTATTAAACATTTAACAACACTAAAGTGTGACCTTAAACTCAGAAGAGGATTGAAAGTACTTTCTTCTTTTAATTTGTTTATAAATTGTTCTAAATCTTAAACTCAGAAGAGGATTGAAAGAATGTAACCATAGGTAATAAAACAAATAGAATAATGCTTAAACTCAGAAGAGGATTGAAAGTCGTTTTGCAATACTGAAGCAGCATACTTAAGGAACCTTAAACTCAGAAGAGGATTGAAAGTTTATTGCTATTGCCTCGCACGTAACCGCTTACGCACTTAAACTCAGAAGAGGATTGAAAGAAATAATAATCATGCAATATATAGCGGTATTTTACAACTTCTTAAACTCAGAAGAGGATTGAAAGAAGCTTAAACGCAATTTTAAGTCTATTGCAAGTTAACTTAAACTCAGAAGAGGATTGAAAGTAAAGGAGACATACTTGCCTGGGATGTTACCACCTCTTAAACTCAGAAGAGGATTGAAAGAATGGCCCGACAGGTTTTTCTCCTGCCATAAAAAACTTAAACTCAGAAGAGGATTGAAAGTTAAGCTTTTTAATTTCAAGCTTAAGGGTTAAGAACTTAAACTCAGAAGAGGATTGAAAGTACGTAATTTATTAAATCCTTACTTCACTATAAAAGAACTTAAACTCAGAAGAGGATTGAAAGTTAGCTGTTTGTTGATTTAATAATGCATATGTATCAACTTAAACTCAGAAGAGGATTGAAAGCTAATTTAGCTTTGTCATGTATCTTATTAACAAATTCTTCTTAAACTCAGAAGAGGATTGAAAGTACTTACCGCTTATTGTTATTTGATTCGTTGCTTGTCTTAAACTCAGAAGAGGATTGAAAGTATGCAAAAATAGCGTAGTAAAGTATAAGTTAATTTCTTAAACTCAGAAGAGGATTGAAAGCATGACATAAACTTACAACAGCCAATAATTGTTGATCTTCTTAAACTCAGAAGAGGATTGAAAGTGTTATTGTTATTGGTACGGTTCCTGTGCTTCCTCCTGCTGCTTAAACTCAGAAGAGGATTGAAAGATATTCATATGAGCACTGTTATTTTAGATCCTGATCCCTTAAACTCAGAAGAGGATTGAAAGGACTTATTGGAGCTGTAGATATTGCAGAAATAAGCTCAGCTTAAACTCAGAAGAGGATTGAAAGGGTTAATATTACGCAAGGAGTTTGGTCATCTCTCAAAGCTTAAACTCAGAAGAGGATTGAAAGCAATTATACTAAGTATTTTTGGTTTGGTTCTTGGATTCTTAAACTCAGAAGAGGATTGAAAGAGTATTGCTAATAACTCTTGTAATTCCTTATCTGACTTAAACTCAGAAGAGGATTGAAAGTGCTAAGTGCAATTTCTACTTTCCTTAACAAATCATCTTAAACTCAGAAGAGGATTGAAAGTTTACAGTTGTGAGGATATCAAAGAATTCTGGTATTTCCTTAAACTCAGAAGAGGATTGAAAGATATTATTCATCAGATCATCGATAGGATTTTCACTTCTTAAACTCAGAAGAGGATTGAAAGAAGTCATCATAGTGATGCTCATCAAAACTTGGATCCTCTTAAACTCAGAAGAGGATTGAAAGTTACCGCATTTTGAACAATGAGATTTATTGCCTGTTCTTAAACTCAGAAGAGGATTGAAAGTTGAGCGTGAAAAACGCTTAAGTTAATTATACCTTAATACTTAAACTCAGAAGAGGATTGAAAGTTTTCTTTTAATTTGCTTACTTCTCTAGAAAGATTAACTTAAACTCAGAAGAGGATTGAAAGAAGACCGGTAAACATTACACAAGGAGTTTGGCAATCACTTAAACTCAGAAGAGGATTGAAAGTAAATAAGCTTTTTTTTATTTTTTAATTATGCGTTCTTAAACTCAGAAGAGGATTGAAAGTGTTTTCTTCTTCCTCTTCTTAAAAATGTAAAATACGCCTTAAACTCAGAAGAGGATTGAAAGCCTATTCCTTTTTCAGGCTTTTCTTCAATCTCAATTCTTAAACTCAGAAGAGGATTGAAAGTGCTAGGAAAAGAGTGGTATGATATACGAATTCCAATACTTAAACTCAGAAGAGGATTGAAAGGCCTCTTGCAATTGAATATAACAGTTGCATAATAAGACCTCTTAAACTCAGAAGAGGATTGAAAGAGGAGTTAATTGGCTAATGTCAATTATATGTGCTGGGGCTGCTTAAACTCAGAAGAGGATTGAAAGTGCTTTATCACCCAATATTTTCTTAACTTTTTCCATCTTAAACTCAGAAGAGGATTGAAAGATGGATAAATAAAACCATTAAGCACGACGAGTTCTTGTTTCTTAAACTCAGAAGAGGATTGAAAGTGTATACCAAAAAGCAGGTAATTATACTCCTTCTGTTACCTTAAACTCAGAAGAGGATTGAAAGTTGAGTGTATTTATCTGCCCAAATAATTTTTCAGCTATTCTTAAACTCAGAAGAGGATTGAAAGTTTATTTAACGTATTTACACCGGTTATAGCAATATTAGCTTAAACTCAGAAGAGGATTGAAAGAGGTTTGAAAGTCCACGCATACCCACATTTTGGACACTTCTTAAACTCAGAAGAGGATTGAAAGCACACTTCTTCTTCTTCTTGCAAAAAATACTTAAACTCAGAAGAGGATTGAAAGACCGTTATGTATTTACAAAGGCTAAACATACTGAGCCTTAAACTCAGAAGAGGATTGAAAGTGTTTATCCTTTATAGCATTGTTTATCGATTGTACTACTTAAACTCAGAAGAGGATTGAAAGAGGAAAAAAGTGTACTGACGAAGAGATAATGAAAAACTTAAACTCAGAAGAGGATTGAAAGGTGATTGAAAAGATGAGGGAGGAAACAGATGAATTCATGGCTTAAACTCAGAAGAGGATTGAAAGTGCGGTAATTCTGTATATTTTTCATTTATCCTATGCGTCTCTTAAACTCAGAAGAGGATTGAAAGAGTTCAATATATGCTTCATCTAAACAAATTAGTGTTTTATCTTAAACTCAGAAGAGGATTGAAAGTGAGCTAAAGCAACAATTCTAGCATCATGGAAATAGCATATCTTAAACTCAGAAGAGGATTGAAAGAATTTATAAAGCTAAACAAGTGCCTTCAGGTTGTGGACCTTCTTAAACTCAGAAGAGGATTGAAAGCTCATGGTTTACTACAGACAAAACACTCTCGAGTTCTCTTAAACTCAGAAGAGGATTGAAAGTATGCAAGAAGAATTACGCTATTTAGCTGAGCAAACTTAAACTCAGAAGAGGATTGAAAGAAAGCATCTTGCTGAGCTTACACAAAAATTAGCTAAGCTCTTAAACTCAGAAGAGGATTGAAAGCTAAAAGCTCGTTAATGTTCATTTTTCAAAATGAAACTTAAACTCAGAAGAGGATTGAAAGGCGAACACAGTATATAGCACAGGTCAAGGTTTAAGCTTAAACTCAGAAGAGGATTGAAAGACTGTTACATTACAACTACCATCAACTAATCCAATTCTTAAACTCAGAAGAGGATTGAAAGAGAATTTCTCGAAGGCCCGCAGGGGTCACCGAAAACTTAAACTCAGAAGAGGATTGAAAGTTATGAGTTGCTAAAAACTAACTATGGCAGAAGAAAAACTTAAACTCAGAAGAGGATTGAAAGTAATTTCATTCACGCTCTGATACTATTTTATAAATTACTTAAACTCAGAAGAGGATTGAAAGTTTATGCCTTCTCAAAAAATACCTTCTTCTTCTAGGCATCTTAAACTCAGAAGAGGATTGAAAGTGAATTTTTAATTCCACAACGTCTGAAATTTGACGCACTTAAACTCAGAAGAGGATTGAAAGATTTTGGCAAGCAATGAAGTATCTAACGAGACCTCGTTCCTTAAACTCAGAAGAGGATTGAAAGAGCGATTTAAAACCAAGTTTTTTTGTAATACCCTCTCTTAAACTCAGAAGAGGATTGAAAGGGTGGTGTGATGCTCATGCTACTAATATTACGAAATCTTAAACTCAGAAGAGGATTGAAAGACAATTATATGTAAAGTTAAGTATATGGTTGAACTAGCTTAAACTCAGAAGAGGATTGAAAGATACAATAAAGGGGGGAACCAAGTGCATTCACCTTCTTAAACTCAGAAGAGGATTGAAAGCTTAGGAGCGCAAGCCTCATTTTTGTTATTGCTCCCCTCTCTTAAACTCAGAAGAGGATTGAAAGCTTTTTTCCTTAATTTTTTCTTGAGATTTTCTACTTAAACTCAGAAGAGGATTGAAAGTATTAATCCCGCTAATTCGCCAATTTCTTTATACTTACTTAAACTCAGAAGAGGATTGAAAGTACGGATATTGTAAATGATTATCTTAGTAACTTAGACTTAAACTCAGAAGAGGATTGAAAGATATCTTTTTTTGGTATTAAATTTTTTAATAAGTTAACTTAAACTCAGAAGAGGATTGAAAGATACTAGCTCCAAAATCACATGTATACTCAAATTTTTCTTAAACTCAGAAGAGGATTGAAAGGCGGTAATGTTGGAGCAAGTGGAGATGTAATCATTCTTAAACTCAGAAGAGGATTGAAAGTCACCAACTTCTCAAGGTTCTTTGAGAATCTTTAGCTTAAACTCAGAAGAGGATTGAAAGTATTTTACATTTCTCGCTTGCTTCAATGAATTTTTCAACTTAAACTCAGAAGAGGATTGAAAGAAGTTCAACAACTTCAACACAACAAATAAGTAGAGTTCCCTTAAACTCAGAAGAGGATTGAAAGCATTATCAAACCTTTTCCCGTCGTTCCTAAGTATTTACTTAAACTCAGAAGAGGATTGAAAGAAATCATGTTGTAAATCTCCTAGAAAAATATGTTTCTTAAACTCAGAAGAGGATTGAAAGGTTTTTCCTTGCTTCGTTAATTTCTCTACTTCATTCCTTAAACTCAGAAGAGGATTGAAAGGGTTAATATATTACAGCAAAACTTAGCTTTGTTTAACTTAAACTCAGAAGAGGATTGAAAGTCAATTTCTATTTCGTAAAACAGAGAACCACTTGTTAATCTTAAACTCAGAAGAGGATTGAAAGGCGGTAGTAACGGTTTTCCAAGTATTATTGCCTGTATTCTTAAACTCAGAAGAGGATTGAAAGTGATTATACGTTTATATACATATGGGACCTTTGTTTCTTAAACTCAGAAGAGGATTGAAAGATTAGAGAATGACATTGTAGATTTGCAAGAACACGTACTTAAACTCAGAAGAGGATTGAAAGATTATCTTTGGAATAGGTTTATTTGCCTTCGATGATATCTTAAACTCAGAAGAGGATTGAAAGAAGTAGAAAAAGCAATGTGGATATTATATACGCTAGTCTTAAACTCAGAAGAGGATTGAAAGATCTGAGTTTTTAGCTCTACATCCTTACTATTGATTCTTAAACTCAGAAGAGGATTGAAAGAAACTAAACAAATAATATATATATTTTCTTGGAGCATCTTAAACTCAGAAGAGGATTGAAAGTTAAGTTTTTCTTCTTTTTCATGAGATAATTTTTCCTTAAACTCAGAAGAGGATTGAAAGATACTTTGCCTAATAACCCACCTTAATGAGTTCCTAACTTCTTAAACTCAGAAGAGGATTGAAAGGGTTCGGGTTAGCTGTATAGCTTGCAGGGCCTATTCCACTTAAACTCAGAAGAGGATTGAAAGGGTATTGTTAATAATAGCCAATGTTGACCTTTTTCATCTCTTAAACTCAGAAGAGGATTGAAAGTGGAAGTATTGCAATATATCATTCTATAAAGGATGCTCTTAAACTCAGAAGAGGATTGAAAGAGTGGTATTGAATTTGAAGATGATGAAAGAAAACTCTCTTAAACTCAGAAGAGGATTGAAAGTAATTTAAGTGTAGGGACAACTGCTACTCCAATAGCTTCTTAAACTCAGAAGAGGATTGAAAGTTGCTTCTTCTTCACTCTTTCCTTGCTTAATTAACCTTAAACTCAGAAGAGGATTGAAAGTTGTATTGCCTTTAGGATCAAAAAAATAAACCACTTAAACTCAGAAGAGGATTGAAAGTCCGTCATGGCTAAACCTTTTTTAACGTATATCCTTAACTCTTAAACTCAGAAGAGGATTGAAAGTGAAGAATTGATTGATTATATATTCGGAAATGGAAAACTTAAACTCAGAAGAGGATTGAAAGTATTATTGTTAATTTCCTCCATAATTGTTTTATGTTCTCTTAAACTCAGAAGAGGATTGAAAGACCATATAATTAAAAATTAAATTAGCTAATATTTAACTTAAACTCAGAAGAGGATTGAAAGTAAGAACGGCAAATTCAAATCCAATTGTTGGTTTAGCTTAAACTCAGAAGAGGATTGAAAGTTGCTATGAAGAAATCCCCATCTTCTTCATTTAATTTAACTTAAACTCAGAAGAGGATTGAAAGTTCTCTGGAACTACATCTCCACTTATTATAGGAACCTTAAACTCAGAAGAGGATTGAAAGTAATATTTAGCTTGTGGATATACGCAAAGCAATGTGCCTTAAACTCAGAAGAGGATTGAAAGTGATGAGCTGTATAATACGGTTTTAAGCTACATGCGTCTTAAACTCAGAAGAGGATTGAAAGCAGGTGTGGGTTTAGGTTCATTTGCTTTAGCTACAACCTTAAACTCAGAAGAGGATTGAAAGGTAACTACAACACGCATATTTTAAAAATAAAAAAAACTTAAACTCAGAAGAGGATTGAAAGTTAAGAACAACGATACAGCAGCACATAGCGTTTTTGTCTTAAACTCAGAAGAGGATTGAAAGTAGTGTAAAAGATTTAATACTTAGTATAAAAAACAACTCTTAAACTCAGAAGAGGATTGAAAGTGCCAAAGGTAAACCACCTTGCACAGGTGGAAGATTTCTTCTTAAACTCAGAAGAGGATTGAAAGATTTTTAAAATACTTGTTGAATGGATAGCATCTATTATTCTTAAACTCAGAAGAGGATTGAAAGGTTAATTAATATAGCGGCTTCTTCAGCTGCAAATGTTACTCTTAAACTCAGAAGAGGATTGAAAGTATACATTATATACATTTTTATTGGATGATGATGATGAACTTAAACTCAGAAGAGGATTGAAAGAATTTGCTGAACATTGATAATTTTACTAAATAATAATCCTCTTAAACTCAGAAGAGGATTGAAAGATAATTTTTAATCTTAGAAGAATATCCGTTATAATTATCTTAAACTCAGAAGAGGATTGAAAGATATAATCAATAGCATCTCTAATATTTCCTTTAAACTTAAACTCAGAAGAGGATTGAAAGCGTTTTTGGTTATCTGAATCCCTACCCCGCCGCTTGAGGTCTTAAACTCAGAAGAGGATTGAAAGACTGGAAAATCATTCTCAATAGGTAATATTGGAAATTCACTTAAACTCAGAAGAGGATTGAAAGGCTTTCAATGAATCATCAGGATCCAATATCAATCTAACTTAAACTCAGAAGAGGATTGAAAGTTGATACGATGGTATTTTTATTATCCAGCGATTGCTTAAACTCAGAAGAGGATTGAAAGATTAAAGTATTTCTTCATTTCTTTTAAAGTTTCTTTCTTAAACTCAGAAGAGGATTGAAAGATCTTCTTCTAACTGTGGGTCTAGCTCTACGAATATATCCTTAAACTCAGAAGAGGATTGAAAGATACAGAATCACTAGATGTATTTATAAATTCTGGTGCTTAAACTCAGAAGAGGATTGAAAGCGTTTATTACTTCCCATTTAATTTAACTACCACGTGCTCTTAAACTCAGAAGAGGATTGAAAGGGTTTATAAATTATTGTTGAAATATTGCCTCTGTTGCTACTTAAACTCAGAAGAGGATTGAAAGCTACCATAATCCCATTCGACTTCTAAACCTTTTTTTCCTACTCTTAAACTCAGAAGAGGATTGAAAGTTCCTAGGAAATCTACGTTCAGCTTCAGCTCTGGCCTCTTAAACTCAGAAGAGGATTGAAAGAATAAACTCAATCAAAATATCTTTTCCAAAGTCGATTCTTCTTAAACTCAGAAGAGGATTGAAAGCCATTTAAAGCTGAAGAAAACCCCAAAACCAAACCAAAACTTAAACTCAGAAGAGGATTGAAAGTACTGCTACTTTTATTACAGGTCTTGAAGGATTTGCTTAAACTCAGAAGAGGATTGAAAGTGTTACATATCCATAAACTCTTATACGAATGTAATTAGTCTTAAACTCAGAAGAGGATTGAAAGCTTATAGGCTTTGGTCACGGTGCACCTACATTAACTCTTAAACTCAGAAGAGGATTGAAAGTTTGTTCCTAAAGAAATGCTAAGTATTGTTGTTGAGGTCTTAAACTCAGAAGAGGATTGAAAGCATTTGCAACAAACCAATTTTCCTTTAACATTCACTACTTAAACTCAGAAGAGGATTGAAAGAAGCCTGCAAAACCAGGTTAATATACTACAGCAAAATCTTAAACTCAGAAGAGGATTGAAAGATAGGAGTAATAGTAATAGCTTTTGATAATTTACTCTTAAACTCAGAAGAGGATTGAAAGAGTTTGATGATGCGGATAATGGAAGAAATCTTCAGTCTTAAACTCAGAAGAGGATTGAAAGCCTTCAACTTTTAACTCTTCAGGTTTATAAACGTTTCTTAAACTCAGAAGAGGATTGAAAGTACTGTAAAAATGATAAAAAGGTAGAAGAAAAATGGTTTCTCTTAAACTCAGAAGAGGATTGAAAGTTCAATTTTACTTCAAGTTCATCTGCTATAATCAACATCTTAAACTCAGAAGAGGATTGAAAGAAAGAATTTCGAACGGATTGTTAATAAAACATTAACTTAAACTCAGAAGAGGATTGAAAGAAGTATATTTGGTTTAACGCTTGGTTTTGCTAGTGAGTTGCTCTTAAACTCAGAAGAGGATTGAAAGTATCTTTAATTCCAATATACAGTGGTTAGAAAGTGACTCTTAAACTCAGAAGAGGATTGAAAGGCAGGTTACACCGGTCGAGGATGTAATAAAGAAAAGCTCTTAAACTCAGAAGAGGATTGAAAGATTATTAAAATCAAGTCGTGTTGTTGAGATTGTGACTTAAACTCAGAAGAGGATTGAAAGGTATATAAAATAAACGGACCAGAAAAACGATAAAAACTTAAACTCAGAAGAGGATTGAAAGTTCTCCTGGTACACATGTACTTATTAGATGTCCTCTTAAACTCAGAAGAGGATTGAAAGATAAAAACGAAAGTAAAGTATTCGTTTTCACAGATCTTAAACTCAGAAGAGGATTGAAAGTTTAGAAAGCGGTCATCGATTAAACTAGGACCTAAACGCTTAAACTCAGAAGAGGATTGAAAGATTTGTTCATCTTCAATATACTTCCCATAATTACGTCTTAAACTCAGAAGAGGATTGAAAGAGTAGGCGATGAATATTCTGTAAGCGAAGTTCGTCTTAAACTCAGAAGAGGATTGAAAGTAATTACTTATTTTACTTATTTCATTTAGATATTCCTTAAACTCAGAAGAGGATTGAAAGATACCGTAGTTATTTAGGATCTCGGTTTTGAATTGCCTACTTAAACTCAGAAGAGGATTGAAAGATAGACTCTGTGACGTATTGCTTAAGAAAATCATAACCCTTAAACTCAGAAGAGGATTGAAAGAGAATACATAAAAAAATATTTAAAAGTAATAGGCCCTTAAACTCAGAAGAGGATTGAAAGTAATACGTAGCTGTTGTTGTTTCTAAACTATAACTCACTTAAACTCAGAAGAGGATTGAAAGGGATTATACAGAAACTCATCGTGCGGTAAGGTTTTATCTTAAACTCAGAAGAGGATTGAAAGATTCTTGAAAATTACGCTAAGCATTTCAAAAAATGCTTAAACTCAGAAGAGGATTGAAAGTTTGCTGAAGGTGAATAAATATTACCTTGTATTTCACCTTAAACTCAGAAGAGGATTGAAAGTGGTAAATCGCGAACTGCACTAGCTAAGCTAGTAGCTGCTTAAACTCAGAAGAGGATTGAAAGAAGAATTAGAAAAGATGAAAGGTAGACTTGTAACTACTTAAACTCAGAAGAGGATTGAAAGGGAGAAGAACTCTCAAATATTTTATCTGTTAACCATCTTAAACTCAGAAGAGGATTGAAAGGTTTTTAGATTGCCCCGGTTGTAGGCCCTATTTTGTTACTTAAACTCAGAAGAGGATTGAAAGATTTTTACTTCCTCAATTACTCTACTACCATGTTCTTCTTAAACTCAGAAGAGGATTGAAAGCTTTAAGATTCGTTACGATAGATGGGAGTTCAGTACCTTAAACTCAGAAGAGGATTGAAAGCTTTATAAAGTTCATAACCAGCTATGCCTGCTACTGCTTAACTTAAACTCAGAAGAGGATTGAAAGTATGCGTGTATGACTAACAGTAAATTTACGCAGTAGCCACTTAAACTCAGAAGAGGATTGAAAGCCCCGATCTCTTCAGCACAATCAGGATTTTTAATTCTTAAACTCAGAAGAGGATTGAAAGTACCATCTTCTACTTCATCCCCGTTTATACTACTAGCTTAAACTCAGAAGAGGATTGAAAGTGAAGTTCGTAAGTTTTAAAGAAATAAACAATTTTACTTAAACTCAGAAGAGGATTGAAAGTTTGTAATAAGTATTTTCCAATTAAATGGTATAAAACTCTTAAACTCAGAAGAGGATTGAAAGAAAAGCCCAGGGCAAGATTAAACAAACAATCTGGATACCCTTAAACTCAGAAGAGGATTGAAAGTGAGCTGGAAGCTTAGGTAATTTATATTTTTTTTAACTTAAACTCAGAAGAGGATTGAAAGTGTAAATGCACACAGGTATCAAGTGATGATTGCGGCTTAAACTCAGAAGAGGATTGAAAGAATCATATTCCTCAGAATTTTTTTCACTCATTTTTCACTCTTAAACTCAGAAGAGGATTGAAAGAGCCAATAAGCTATCTACTTCACTCTTTGGTATCGTTCTTCTTAAACTCAGAAGAGGATTGAAAGATTTTATAAATCACAGGATTGTAGCCCAAGTAGTAGCTTAAACTCAGAAGAGGATTGAAAGAAAATACAGGAACAGCAGCAGCTAACATAAGTCACTTAACTTAAACTCAGAAGAGGATTGAAAGCTTTAATCCTATGATGGAAAGGTAATTCCATTTATCCTTAAACTCAGAAGAGGATTGAAAGTTCGAATAGTCTTTCAAAATAGCTATCATTTGGAAACTTAAACTCAGAAGAGGATTGAAAGATAAAGTATTTAACTAGTAATTCATCAAAATTTGCTGCTTAAACTCAGAAGAGGATTGAAAGTGAACGATACCGATTTCTTGAATGTCGTTCCTGTGGCGTCTTAAACTCAGAAGAGGATTGAAAGGTAATAAAAATTTACAAGAAATGAAAGCCTCGTCCTTCACTTAAACTCAGAAGAGGATTGAAAGATATGCTCAATTATCATCCATTTTAGACATAACAATGCTTCTTAAACTCAGAAGAGGATTGAAAGAAGTAATCTTGCATTGCTCTATTCACATTATCATCTCTCTTAAACTCAGAAGAGGATTGAAAGTAATTTATGTTTAAACTTAAAATTTCCACGCTTAGACTTAAACTCAGAAGAGGATTGAAAGTTATTAAAACTCAGCGTGGTTATCATGTTGTAATTCACTTAAACTCAGAAGAGGATTGAAAGCTGGTATAACTTAATATTTTATCGCATTATCGATGTCCACTTAAACTCAGAAGAGGATTGAAAGAATATTCGCGATGCTATATATCCTGCGATTGGTGGCTTAAACTCAGAAGAGGATTGAAAGAAGAATGCAAAGCAAATATTTTTTATTACTCATTTTAAGCTTAAACTCAGAAGAGGATTGAAAGATTATATTGTCAAAAGCTAAAACTATTACATTAATTCTTAAACTCAGAAGAGGATTGAAAGTTGTTTACTTCTTTACCGCAACGATGACAGAAAATTTCTTAAACTCAGAAGAGGATTGAAAGCAATTCCTCTTCTGGAACCTCATCGGTAGATTCTATGTCCTTAAACTCAGAAGAGGATTGAAAGTAGATAACCGAAAGTGAAAAAAATTAATTTTAAGTTCCTTAAACTCAGAAGAGGATTGAAAGTGATTAAATTATACAATCTTTCTTTTTCCATTGTGGTTGCCTTAAACTCAGAAGAGGATTGAAAGTACCATTCTTCAAGTTCATTCAATTTTTCTTCTTTCTTAAACTCAGAAGAGGATTGAAAGTTGCTTAAGAACCTCTTGCTCACTTGGAGCTTTTTGCTCTTAAACTCAGAAGAGGATTGAAAGGGAACAAAGTATGATAGCACTCCTTCTGAACGTTCTTCTTAAACTCAGAAGAGGATTGAAAGCTTATAAAATTGCTTCAAGAACTGTAAGAGTTACTGCTTAAACTCAGAAGAGGATTGAAAGAATGTTTTTGAGAGAGATAAGATTGTATTTACTAACGCTCTTAAACTCAGAAGAGGATTGAAAGTTTTTTATTATTTTATTATGACCGTAAAAAGAGAAATTCTTAAACTCAGAAGAGGATTGAAAGGCCACAGACTTCCAGTCTTCTTCAACACTCTCTTCTTAAACTCAGAAGAGGATTGAAAGGGTTATTTTGTGTGGTTCTCTTTTTAAGTATTTAAAAGCTTAAACTCAGAAGAGGATTGAAAGATCTCATTTCCACATCTTGAACAAATCTCTTTTTCAATATCTTAAACTCAGAAGAGGATTGAAAGTGGGTTCAACGAACGGTTACGTAGACTTCAGTCTTCTTAAACTCAGAAGAGGATTGAAAGGGAGTAATGTAATTACCATGAATCTCATCAATATCCTTAAACTCAGAAGAGGATTGAAAGACTTCTGATAATCCTCTAGACGCAAGATATGTTATTCTCTTAAACTCAGAAGAGGATTGAAAGTTTGATGGGTCTTCGTAAATTACTCTTACTTTATAATCTTAAACTCAAAAGAGGATTGAAAGATAATGACTTCATCACTAATTTGCTAGAAATTTTATATTCTCTTAAACTCAGAAGAGGATTGAAAGTTCTTTTTTTCAAAATTAATATTTTCTAATCCTATTCTTAAACTCAGAAGAGGATTGAAAGATGAATACAATTTCTAGTTGATATAAACTAACAAATAACTCTTAAACTCAGAAGAGGATTGAAAGAAGACCAGAAGCAACATACAATAAAATTCCAGAAACTTAAACTCAGAAGAGGATTGAAAGTACTTTAGAATTGAATTATCTGGTTCAAAACTATTAACTTAAACTCAGAAGAGGATTGAAAGAATGCAGCTGAAATTAAACATAATACTTTTATTCAAAACTTAAACTCAGAAGAGGATTGAAAGAGATTAACTAAATGATTATCTACTTCCCACATAACCTTAAACTCAGAAGAGGATTGAAAGACTGTTGGAGAAAGCCATTCTTTGCACTCTCTACAACTTAAACTCAGAAGAGGATTGAAAGTCCATATTGGTTTAAATCTAACATTCAATTTGAACACTTAAACTCAGAAGAGGATTGAAAGACACTTTGTTTTATATAATTCATAGTATCAATAAACTTAAACTCAGAAGAGGATTGAAAGTCATCATCATTTCATCATCATCATCGTAAAGAAACTTAAACTCAGAAGAGGATTGAAAGTTTTATTTTTTAGGATTGATTATTAGTTTATTCTACACTTAAACTCAGAAGAGGATTGAAAGACCTAAAATAGGGTTATGTAGTTATTTTAAGCATAACCTTAAACTCAGAAGAGGATTGAAAGGTGGTATAGCAGCTGGCACATTTGCTTTGGCTGCTACACTTAAACTCAGAAGAGGATTGAAAGATATAATACACTAATACTACACTGTCAGAATTTCCTACTCCCTTAAACTCAGAAGAGGATTGAAAGTTTTCTATTCCTCTGAGATAATTTGGCATACTTTTACTCTCTTAAACTCAGAAGAGGATTGAAAGAGTTTACCAAGCAAAAAGCCAATAGACCTTGTAATCATTTAAACTCAGAAGAGGATTGAAAGAAAGTTTCCGAAGTTTGCAACTTGTTCACTTGTTGACTTAAACTCAGAAGAGGATTGAAAGAAGGTAGGCCTGAGGCTTCCCAGACGGCCGAGGGGGCTTAAACTCAGAAGAGGATTGAAAGAGGTATGTAATTAAAAAGTAAACTAGTAGAAACACTCCTTAAACTCAGAAGAGGATTGAAAGTCATTCACCATATCTTGAATCTCATCTTCAAGATGTTCCCTTAAACTCAGAAGAGGATTGAAAGCTAATTTTTGCGGTGATAAGTATTTTATCAGGCTTGCTAGGGTACGTCTAAAACTCATAATAGTGCGATAGTAAATTTGCATTTAAAAAATGCAGAAGGTTTAAATCATAAAAAAGTCCATTTAATTTTTTTCCAATATTATATCCTTTATAATCTTAACATCTTCATCCTTCAGCTCCAAAACTTTACCATAGTAGTATGCAAGATATATCTTTCCATACTCTTTAGTAACATAAACGAACTGTTTTTGCAATCCAGCATGTGCAATCATTATCCTTTTATCTGCTTTCTCAACTTCCATTAATTCTTCTTTGTATAGTTCCTTAAGTGTATCTTTAAAATAATCTATATTCTTAAGTTTTTCTTTTATCTTACTTATTTCATACTTTATTAAATATTCATACGAAGGAATAACTAGTTTATATAAACCAGCTAGATTTTCAATGGTATCAAGCTCAAAGCCCTTGCCTTCATATTGCTTTGCTATTTCTTTAACATAATTAACGATTTCATTAGCAAGAATTAGCAGAAAAGTTTTT
>Ga0208314_100247_pt1 | contig 22853 bp, 24 predicted proteins | sample OSPB_Mat_host_9__FD_187144 | JGI IMG/M metagenome (GOLD analysis project Ga0208314, IMG submission 187144) | Extremophilic microbial mat communities from Yellowstone National Park, USA - OSPB_Mat_host_9_15 (SPAdes) (version 3) | ecosystem: Environmental > Aquatic > Thermal springs > Hot (42-90C)...
TGGTTGCCGACTGCCAGCGTAGTTAGGAATAAAGACGTATTTGCGGAAGTCCAGGCACCTATCGATGGGATGACGTTGACTGTACCGCTACTCGTGCTCGTCGAAACCACCGGGTAGGGTGTGGTCGTCGAAGTGAACGAAGGTGAGAACACCGGGAGGGGAGACTGAGAGCTTGTGACTGGTGCCGGCGATACGTAAACGTCGTAGCTGATGGGGTAGGGGAAGACCGCTACGTAAACCGTTCCGGTGTATGGCGTGTTCGTGGCAGGGTTGGTGACGAGAGAGTAAGCGTCCAACAGCTGTGTGACGGAGAAGTAAGAGACGTTGAACAAGTTGCCGGGATCCGCTCTTATCCCTATATAAGCGATCTGACTCCACGGGAACGGCACGTTAGTGTTTAGGCTGTAAGTCGTTGTGCCGTTAATTACGACGCTCTGTACCGTGACGTTGCCAGCAGAGTTCTCAACTAGTATTACGCTCATTGTGAACGGAGGGTTAGGCGTCGTAAACGTCGCGAGACTAGTGGAACTACTGCCAGTGAAATAATACACGGCACCGGTGTAAAACGCTACCATAAAGTAGGGGGAGTTCTGCAGGCTCGTGCTGTAAAACGCTACACCCGCGTAAGTGCTTTTAGAAGGATAGCTTGCCACGCGGATGGTGACGTTGATGACGTTGCTTACTGGCGAATACCTCCACACGATGTACTGACCTGAAGTACTTGCTCCAGTGCTGTTTATTACTAGTTCACCGTTCTGCCAATAAGGCAAAACCTTCCAGGACGCGGACTCCGCGTTGTTCACGAACTGTTCTACACCGCCGTAAGGTGCTGGAGAGACGCCGAAATATGAGACGTAGAATAAGTTGTTAGCATCGCTCCTTATCCCAACGTAACCTATCTGGCTCCAGGGGAACGGAGTGTTTACGTTGACGGAGTAAGCCGTTGAGTTGATGTACACGGTAGACACGGTGACGTTGCCAGCACTGTTCTCCGTCAGGATGACAGTGAAGGTGAACGGGTAGGATGCGGAAGGTTGGGGTAAAGAAGAGTAGAGCTGTACCCAATTATTAGATGTTGATGAGTGGAAGTATATTGAACCTCCGTAGAAGTCAACAAATAACGCGTAAAAACTGGTATTACCGTCGTTTTTCTGATTCCCTATGTTAGGCGAGTAAACGGCGATGCTAGCGTTACTCTTTGCTGATGGGAACGACGTAACGTGGATTGTGACGTTGATAGTGTTGCTTACTGGTGAATACCTCCAGGCAATGTATTGGCCTCCAGCACTCGCTAGACTTTTTGAAATACTTGTTATAGACGGCATTACGTTATTGGGCGGTGTCGGTATCATGATCACTACGTCTAGATATATGTAAGCGGATGCCCCCCCAGTGCCCGCACCTATGAACACCGTTGGACTAGTTCTAGACGTTTCCAATGAAAATGATGAAAAACTAGATGGTAATGTTATCTGGAACGGTGAACGGTGATTGCTGTACCCATAATATTGAGTGTTCCCTTGGATAGCGAAATACGTTGTCACATAATAGGTACCCTGCCCGTCAAAGCCAGTTGATGCATATGTTAATGCGTTTTTGATAAATGTAACTGATTGAAAAAATTCGTTCTGTGCTACAGTACCTCCAGATGCGTACGGCGTGCCACCGCCAACCGTAGACCCTATACTGGTTATGCTTGTTAACTGTTGCACGTTTCCATATAACTCTTGCGTCAATGCATCAGCCGAACCGCTATACCACCATGTAACAATTATCGCGTAATCGTTAGTATTCGGCAACGATGCGTAAACGTAAGTGCCTTCACCTCCGTTATTATTCGTCATCTCTAGCCCGTTCGCTGTAGGCGTTGGGCTGAAAGATCCTTGATATACGCCAGTTGTCCACCCGCTAGGTATCTGGTTCCCGAAGTAACCGTACTGAATGAACACATCTGCACCGTTATCGTAACCCGAATAGACGGCTGAATAGATCCCAGTGTAGGGGTACTGGATGGAGTTCGTGAAGATGATGTTTATTGTCACTGAAGACGACGCGGGTATACCGTTAGGCAGTTTCACCCACACCGCTACCCACGAGGAAGTGTAATTCTGTACCCAGGCGTAGAGCGTCTGTCCGTTTTGCTGAAATAATAAATTGAGGAAATGGTCTGACATCGCTTGTTGCCATAACTGAGACGCGGTGGTGGAACCCAAAACTGAGGCTATTTGTGACTCCGTTATGTTTAAGAACTGGTCGAATGGGGCTGGAGTAGGGATGGGTTGTGAGTTGGTCACCGTGACGGATACGGACTGAACACCAGTATTACTTGCCCCAGTGTTATTCACCACTAGTCCGCCGTTCTGCCAGTAAGGTAACGCCTTCCAAGCTGTAGACTCTACACTATTCACAGTGGCTATCGTTTGCGGTAGTTGCTGTTCGTAGGCGTACAGCTGGCCCGTCAGGTTGGGGTACTGGAAGAAACGTATGTTCGAGCCCAGCTGGTTTATCGCCGGTAACGTCGCCGTATTCAGGACGAACGGGTTCGAAGACACGCTAATGGTTGTAACGTATGCCGAAGCTGAAGGCGGTGTCTGCGAATTAGTAGTGATGATTGACGATGCCAATACAACCAACAGAAATGATAGAATTATGAGACCAACCAGTACTTTCCTGTTCATAGCCATCTTAAGATATGCGATCTGGCAAAAAACTCTTCACAGCTGTTTGAGTTAACCGCTCTGGTTTTAATTTCGTACCGCTGAAACCGAGGTAACGGGAGAATAATAACGGAAAGGTTCGAGAGGTATATAGTAAGCCAAGGTTCGAATTGAGGGAAAAAGGGTTACGCTAATTCGAACCGTCCCTTAAATTATCAGGTACTGTTGCTTCGAACTATACGACGCGAACTGCGGGGTTGAATATGACGGTGGTAAATTGATCCCTCCTCCGCCTTGGTTTCCTTCGACCGTAGCGTTTGGCGGAGTAACCGGTGGTTGTTGTAGCAGTTGCTGTAGCTGTTCTAACGTCGTCCCTTGTAGCGGGATCTCGCCGACCGCCAGCGTCGTTTCGGGTATTTCCTCCGTGCCGACCGAAAGAGAGTTTCTGGTTATCGTGTTACTGTTCTCAAGCTGGGTCGACGCGATCAGCGAATTAATGTTGGATATGATAGGAACGGGAATGGCCAGCAGGCCGTTGAGGTCGTTCACGGCTATCAGGGTCGCTATATCGCTGACCTTCAGCTTGAGTTGTTGGGTCAGGGTCTGTAACGCGTTGATCACCCTAATCAACTGCTCGACGTCGAGGTTGACCCCCATCTTCTCAAGGGCTTCCCTGATCTGAGTCGCTATGTCCAGCACGTCCTTCGTCATCACTCCCTGGTTCAGCTTCACGATCAGCTCCTTAAGGAGCGGAGTGATTTCAGTTATCGTTTCTATCTGGGGCTGGGTAAGGATGACCGCGTTCTGCAACTGTTGCGGAGTGAGCGAGTTCAGCTGGTTTATGAGTTCTATTGCCGTGGCGACGTTGTACCTGTCCGCCACGAAGCTCGCGATGGACAGGAGGTAAGAGAGCCTCTGCAGGTCGAACCCTACTTTCTTCTCCAGCTCGCCTATGCCCTTGTCCAGGCTGTTCAGTACTGTTTCCTCTTCACTGCTGGACGTCGTCTCGGCTTTCACGTTGTCGGCCATCTTCTTCAGGCTGTCGAATATCGCTTGTAGCTGTGTTTGATATTTCTCTATTGCATTCTTTAACGCATTCTGCAGGTCTCCCGTCGATACTTCTCCCTTTTCTTGGAACAGCCTCTCGACGATGTTCCAGAATAATAATTTCACACCCGACGGCAGATTGTTGAAGTCCGGGAACATCGATTGTACTACGTTATTGAACGTTGAGAACAGCTGAAAGTGTGTTTCGGCTCCTTGTTGTACAGATTGCTGTGCCGAGGACTGCAGGACTGTAGCGGTGCCGTTCGAACTGACATTCGAAGCGGTTCCCTCCGTAGAACTCGTTGGAGTAGTACCGCCCGAGGGTGTGCTCGTTGGGCTCGCTGAGACGGGTACCTGCGACCCTTGAGAGCCTATATTTTTGATAGTTTCTATAGTATCGTCTATATCTTGGACTACATTCTCCAGCCCTTCGGGAGTTATTGATATATCCTTATTCTTATTTATAGCATCAGTGATCGCTAAGACGAACTGATGGTCGAATACCTGTGCCAGAATGTAATCCCTGGCTTCTGGAGAGAAGTTCTTCAGCTTCTCCATTACCTCATTGTATACCTTGGGATCCGCCTTCAGGTAGTTTAAGACGACCTTAGCCTTGCTCGACATGCTTAAGTCCTTCAGGGCGTCCGATAAGGTGATTTCCGGTACTTCGCCTTTCAGCACGGCATCGGGGTTGTTCAGTATTCGTTCTTTCGCGATCTTATCGGCAATTTTATCAACTACTCTCGAGAGATTTACGCCGTCGAACAGCTTGCTGAGTTGCGGTTTATTGCTCAGTCCGTTTTCTATGTCTTTAATTACGTCTTCAACTTCCCTATCCAGAGCATCATAGAACGACTTTATCTTGCCGGCTATCTCTTCCAGCTGACCGATATCGTTGGGCAGTTTCCCCTGAGACGCTAGTTTCTCCAGTAAGTCCTTGACCTCAGGGTGCTCGTCGATTAGCGGTCTGAATATCCGTGAGATCCTGTTGTCGAAGCTGAGTATCTCATTAACTTCCTGTGGCGTCAGATAACTAATCTCTTTTTGAGCTATGCTTTTAGCTAACTCAGAAGGAATATTTCCTTCTATTGTGTTGGTCGTTTCTATTTCGCCTGGATTTATCTTGGTCTTAGACGTGAATTCCAGCTCGTTCCCCAACGCGTCTTTAAGCTTCAGGTACTCGTTCCTCACGACGTTGCCCGCGAACTTATTCGATAAATAATACTCGATGCTCTGCAGGTTCTCGTTCTTCTCCAATAGTTGTTTTATTAGGTCTGAATTCTGAGTAACGAAGTTACCTGCATTGTCCTCCGCGAACTTCGTCAGCTTAGCTTGTGCCATTAAGGGATCTATCGCCTTCATCTCCTCAATGCTACCGTCCTTCTTATAGAGCACGTCGTAGAACTTGCCACCGATATACGCTATTTCCTCGTTTTGGGAGATCTTCACTACGTTACCGTCCGCCTTTTTGAGGTCGTCGAACAGCTGTTTAGCGACGATCGATGCAAAATTGAGCTTGATGTTTTCTAGGGCCGTCGCAAAATCGTTCGAAGAAAGTAAGTTCTTTATAGTCTCCTCGCTGACCGTTGTGAGCTTGATTCTAACGTTTTTTCCAACGTTTTCAAGCGTCGCGACCGCTTCGTTAATAGGTTCCGGCTTGATGTTAACCTCTATGCCCTTAGTCAGGTCTTTGCTTATCTTTACTTCTATATTACCGACTCCCTTAAGCACTTTCACTCTAATATTTTTCAGAATTAGGTAAGTTGTCGTCGTGACCTTCGAATCGGATATGTCGGTATCAACGAATTTGTATGCATCCCCTTCGATCTTCACTATCATGTTGCCTAAATCCTTATTTTTCAATGCCTTAATGTTCAGCTTCTCAAGATTTATCTCTTTCACCAAATTATTGATTTTCGAGAAGTCTGCGGACTTAGTTACATCGCTCTTGATAGTGTTGAGAACCTTATCGCTTATTGCCGATACGCCAACCCTGTCCTTTATCGAATCCACAATTTTCGACAGGGCCGATTTAACGCTGTCCGCGGTCTTGACTAGGTTAACGCTTTCTATGTTACTCGGCTCTATCAGCCTTCTCGCAAGAGCACCGGCTACAAGCGTAATTATCATTGAAATTGACGCTGGGCTCGTGAACATCTGCTTGAATGAGTTAACGGTCTCGTTGAACGACGCTGGGCCGGCCAGCAAGTCGAACACCGTACTGCCGACGAAGGATATCGCCGACATCGCATCGAAGACCTGCCCGACGATAGGGATGGCGGAGATCGCTACAAATACGGCACCGTCGACTATTCCTGCTAGTATTTCAGTCCAGACGTTCTGACCTAAGTGCGAATAAATGAAGTTGTTAATGTCATTCATCATCTTGTTCAAAGCGGTATTGAAAACGTTTGCGAAACCTTCAAATATGTTAAGTGCCCTATTGCTTTGGGCTTTCTGTATCTGTTCCTCAATGGCGTTGTACTGCTCCTGAAGCTGTGAGACGATCTGCGATAAATTCTGTTGAACTTGAGGGGAAACGTACTGTGCTAAAGCCTGAGCGTCCACGGCGTACTGAATCGCGTTCTGTAAATTGTTGACCACCGGTTGCATCTGTTCGGTGAAGTTGAAGGTTTCGGACAGTGCTTGCGCCCAGGAAGACGCCTGCAGTTGAGCCTGCTGAAGCGAGATTTGTATCATGGGCAGGTAGTACATGTTGATGCCTATGGTGGCTATGAGGCTGTTCAGGAACTGTTTCTGCTGGGGCTGAAGCGACGGGTTGTTGTTGACGTCCTCTATCGCCTTGAAGTAGTTGTTGGTAGCCACATCGTTGATCACGTTATTTATATTGATACCTTGTGTAACCTGCAATAATTCATTATAATAGACTAAAGCGGAGGGGTAGTCGCCGTTGTTTATCGCGTTATTTAATTGCTGTACTATGGATTGCGCTTGTTGTAACACGCTTACTGCCTTGTCAATATTCGATATCTCGCTCTGGATTTGCTGGTATACCTGTGAATCCGACGAAACGTACTGGAGGGCTTGCTGGAGGGAAGCCTTCGCCTGCTCCATCAGAGAAATCTGGTCACTGATAGAGGAGGAGGCCTTCGCCTGCTGGAGAAGGTCGTCGGCTTGTGCTATAAGGCTGTAGAACTGGCTCAAGTTCGCGAACTGCTGAGCTATGTTCTGGAGGTCGGGGTACTGAGAGAGGTACTGCGACGCTTCCTGGTAAGCCTGAGCCAGGGCCTGTGGCGAATTCCCGCCTGCCGACTCACCAGGTGCAATCCTGTTTCCGTATCGTGCTGGTTTTACGGTTGTCCAGGTAGACGCAGAAGCTATGATGCTGAAGGCATGGGATAGGGCCTGATAATCGGTCTCCATTTGCTGTAGCGATTGAACTATCTGTTGTCTTACCTGGTTAACGCCGTCATCAGTAATATTGAGAGAGTTTATCTCCTGTATCCCCTCCTGTATGGTAGAGGCTACGTTCTGATAATATTTCGCGTAATCCGATGGGGTGTTTAAGTTGTTTTGGTTGTTTAATTCGTTTTCAATAGCCGAATACACATTCGCAGTAGTTCCGAATAACTGAATGGACTGCTCTAACGCGATATCCTCCTCTTGAAGCTCGTTCATATCGAACGGTGGCGTGGCGTTTATTTGCTCGAAAAGGGAGTTGGCCTGCATGGCGAAAGACATCGCGTTCTTTAACACCCTGAGGGCTTCCGTATAGTTGTTCTGTAAAGCCAAGAAGTACGCTGATGGGGTACGTTTTTGCACGGGAAGATCTTGAAGATTTGGTTGTTGAGTCACGAGCTGGTTCACAGTGTTCAGGGCATCCAGTGCCTGCTTGGTCTTCTCGAGTCCTTCCAGGTAGGTCTGCACTTGGGTCTGGAAGTTCTGTGCTATCTCAAACAGCTGTTTCGCGGTGCTTTGCATGTCATAACTCTGGCTCTCACTCAACAACTGCAGAGCCTGCGAGATATCGCTCAGGATCTTGTCCTTGTTCGCCAGGATTTCGCTGATGGTGTCACTATTCGATGCGTTACTATTCGGTGTGTTGTGTTGCCGTGGGTTAAGCAGTTGCTGGGCTTCCGCTAACAGCCCGAGGGCTTCCGATATGTTCTTCGCGTCTTGAATATCGCCCTGGACTGCCTGCAAATTAATTTGAAGGTACTTAGATGCCTTCTCCAAGACCTGGTAGTTCTGCTGAAGGACTTGGTACACTTGGTTGAAATACTGAGAGAGGGATAGGAACGTCTGTGTAGACGGAGGCTGAGGTAACGGCTGTAGGCCCTCTAAAATAGAAAAACCTTGAATATAAGGTGTTAAATCTATGTCAAAACCGTTCTGCTGTGCTATTTGTTGTGCTTGCTGAAGATATTGAACAGCCTCAGAATAGTTTCCATTTTCTGCTTCTTGTTGCCCTTTTTTTATATCCTCAAGCACCTGCAGGAGGGCGGTGTACTTAACGTACATCTCCTGGGCAACTTCGGCTAACGAGCTCGCCAAGTCCGCCAGCGGAGTGCCGTCAGCGTTGACGTTCTGTAGTTGATTCTGTGCCTGCTGTATGAGGCTTATCGCGCTCTGAACCGCAGACGCCGAATTAGTGTTCTCTTCTACAATATTTTGTGCGTTAACCAGCAGGTTGACTACGCCCAGGAGCTGGGAAGCGACCTGCTGAGTACGTTGATACCTGTTCGCAAGGGTTGAGAAACCGCTGTAGTAACGTGACGCCTCCGTAGCGTACTGTGACGCGGTGGCGTAATAGGATTCTAATGCTTGCAAGTACTGCTGTAGCTTCTGTAACGTTATTTCTCCCTGCGGGGCTTTCGGGAACGGAGGTATCTTGGCTAAGTAAGAGACGGCTGTTGTTATGTCTTCAAGCCCCTTGTCACTGATGTCGTATTTCTGTGCTAATTGGACGGCTTGCTGGAGGTATTGATAAGCTTGTGCGAAGTTGGCGTTTTCCAGTTCCCTGTTAGCGTCGTTTACGTACTGTTCTATCTGTTGCAGGGCTTGCACTACCTGAATCTGTTGCTGTATTGGCGTTACGTCGATTACATCTGAGTACTGCTGTGCTATTTGCAGGGCCTGCTGGAGGTCGTTCAAAGCGGTGTTGTAATCACCGTTCTTCACAGCCTCGTTTGCGGAATTGAAAAGCTGAACGACGTTGACGTAAGCGAAATAGGGCTGTAAATTGAGGCTCGGGTCTAGCTCCTGTGCATTTTGTAAATAGGTTAACGCCTGGTCGACGTTGCCGTTCTTGGCTTCATTAATCGCCTGCTGTACATATATCAACGCCTGGATTTGCTGAACGGCCTGAGTTAAACCGTACTGCTGGGCTAGTTGCAGAGCCTGTTGATAATTGCCCTCGGACAGTAACTGGTTAATCTGGGCGATAGGATCGACACTCATTGAATATACATCCAAAACAGACGTTTAAAAGACTTATTAACCACTTCCTACGCTTCCTCACTTCTCTCTCAGGAACCAGTAGATGAACGCCAAGCCGATGATCATCGCGAACACTATGATGTCGAAGAACGGGTACGCGAGAATGCTGTACAGCAATAGCAGAATATTATACTGCTGGGAATAGTACTTCGGTTCGACCATTGTAAATGTGGAATTGGCTATCTGTACCACTTCTTTCGTGTTGTTCGTGTATATTATTGAGGAATTGGATATGACGAGGGACTGCCTCGCTATTAAGTTGAAGAACGGGTAGGCCACTACTACCAGCATCACGGCCAACGCGAAGAACACCACCGCGGTGTTTATAGACGGCTTCAGTTCCATTCTAATCGCCCTCCTCCCTTATCGACGTCGCTATAATGAAAATAAGGGCTACCACTATACCTGCCCCCATTGCGTACATCCAATAGCTTATGTACGGGAGGAACCCCGTATAAGCGTTGTGGATATCCGCCGTGACTGCGTGTGAAATATTATTCGTTGGATGGACGACCTGGTTCACCTGAGCCTGTGCCGAGTTGAAGATGTTGAAGAAATACACAAGGAGGCCGAAAACTACAATGAATACTATTACGAACATAGCGATGACTATGAAAGACAAAGATGCACGTATCGCCGTCGCTAAGTCAGAAAAAAACCCATTCTAAATCACCCTGCCAGCTCGCTCAGTAGCCGGGCCTCCTCATAACCATTAGCCCACTCTTCTAACGTCCGCAGGATCCCGCGTTTCTTGGCTTCCCTGAGTATTTGCTTCCTGACGTGCTCCGGCACGGGCGTGCCGTCCGGCACTCCGTTCTCTTTCACTATTCGCTTTATCAATAGGACTAGGTCGTGTATTGCCTTCTTCAGGGGCGGGAAGGCGTTCGACCATGCCTCGTCTCCCGCGAGCTTAAGCGTCACTTCCGGATAGTCTATTTCGCCCTTTTCGAACAACAGGAGGGTATGCAGAGCGTCCCTAGCGTATTTTTCAGGATGCAGGTCGTTGAGCTCGGATTTGACCCAATTCGACCAGTTCATTCCATCCACCTAAAACATACGTTTGCGTGATGGTTAAAAAATCTTAAGGGAGAGGAGGTCAGAGATTCAAGTTCTGCTTAAGCGTCTCGAGAGCGTTCCTGGCCTTCTCCTCTTCCTTCTCCCTTAACTTCCTAACCCACTTGCTCGTCATTTCTTGTTTCCCTAGCTCCGTCAGATAACTGTAATAGTTGACAAGTGCAAGTAGCGTTGCGAACAGGCTAAGATATTTTGTTCTGTATGTATCGCCCTTTCCCATTATTTCCGCGAAATTCTTTATGAACGTGTCCTTAAGATTCTCGGGGAAAGCCGACAGCTCCTGCCTCGCCTTGTACACGCAGGCTTCGTCTTTTTCCGAACATATTCCTAACAGCTTTATTATAGCCTTGAATGCCTCCATATCGAGAACCGATGGATTCATGGTGACCCTAATGATCAATGCACCGTACTGGTCGTCAAATGCATTCTTTATAAAGCCTAGAAGCGATTTCAACCTCTTCAGTTGCTCTTCGCCGGCCGTGCTCAGGTCTAAGTCGAATAGTTTTAGTACGCTATAGGTATCGTTCGGCGATAGTCCTTTAAGCGGGCCGACCAGTAACGTGTTGTTAGCGTCTACGATTAAGGGAGGATAAAAACCTGCAGACCTCAGTCGCTTGTAGGCGTCGAAAAGGTCTTGAAGGTACTTGAGCTTCTCGGGGCTGGGCTCCTTGATGTCGGCACCTTTCACTTCAACGGTTTCCTTATTCTTGAACATATTCGCAAAGGAAGAGATCAGGTAGGCGTCCCTGTACAGTTGCGTAACATAGTTCAATTCATTTAGAAACTTTTCGAACTCGTCCGGAGCCATCGGCCTGAGGATTCTTAAATGGAAAATCTCGTCCGGAGCGTATGAGTTCTCCAGCGGAACGAGGTATTTCGTTCTAATATTTTCAAATATATTTGACGAAGTACTTCTTTTAGTTTGTTCTATTATTATTTCTTTATCAGTCGTCGTTTGTTTCGTTGAACCCTTGTATTCGGACGGGAACTGCTTTTCTAGTGCCAGGACGGTGGTGGGGAGAATGCTGGCGTTGTTTACGTCTAATAATTCCAGGATCCTGTCCCAGTTCTTTTGCAACTCGTTCCAGATCTTTTCTGCCATCTTCACACGCTCTTGCTTGCTTGGGGATCCCGCTCCCGCTACGCCGTATTTATTCAAGTAGAATTTCAGCCAGTCGGGAATGTACGGCGAAAGTTCTATGTTGAGTGTTTTTTCTAAGCTGTTTTGCTCTATATTACTGTTTTCCATCTGGTTTTGATGCTCCTGGGGCTGAGGAGCCAGGGCCTGCTGGGGCTGTTGTTGAGTCTGAGGATTACCCTGAGGGTTGCCGAAAACGATCAAAACGCTTTTGCCGAGGTTGATTACGCGTTCGTTACCCGTGAGGTACTGCGAGTAGTCTCCTTGTGGCAGAAGCACAGCAGGGTAAGGGCCGTACGTGCCCGGGATTGCTTCCGCAAAAAGCTTGTCTGGCAACTTCTCGAGAAATTTCACCAATTCGGGACTCTCGACCTCTTCGTTGGGTATGAACTCGGGTGGTAATTCATTATTGCCGTTGTTACTCATTTCTTATCACCCTTAGACATCTGTTTGCCCGCAACTATAAAAAGCTTGCTCAACTACGGGAGGTCGCGAGAATAGAAAAAAGGGATATCGATTAATCACGAAGCGAGGGGGGTGGAAAAAGGGCGCTATTCAAATCTCTAAAGAGAAATGGAAAAAAGGCTTACGGTTCTAACACCGGTAATTTCGGCTTAAATTATATGGAGGCCGAACAGCACTACTAGTAGCATCATTACTACTATGCCGATCACGAAGTACAGCATTATCCTTCCCATCGCCTGTGCACGCCTGGCCTCGTTCTGTAACTTTAACAACTTCACTAGGTTCGCGTTCATCTCCTTGACCGTCGTCGGTATCGTGCTCAGGATCTCCAGCTCCTGTGCCAGCCTACGGCTGAGCAACAGCTTGGGGTCGACGGCGATGGCGAGCTTCGTTGTAGGGGACAGCGTTATGGAACCAGTGATCATCTTCTTGACCTTCGCCAGCTGTGCCAGCAGTTCTGGCTCCGCAGAGTCGTATTCGGACACCGGTATGGACGTCTCTAAAGTCTCCAACCTTATCGCGAACGGCATCGTGTTGTTCTTCCTTATCGTGATGAGTAGAGGTCTGTGGATGTTGCCGTACTGGATCATCCCTACCATGGACTCGGAGGTCACCGGAACTATCAGTTCCTCACCCGTGACGGGGTCGTGGACTGTGTAGAGCGACGGCGATAATTTCTCACCTATGTACAATTGGGCCGACCGGGTAGAGATGTCGATGTTGACTACGACGACGTCGCTCTTCTTAGAGCGACGGATTTGTCTTATCAGCCCGTTCCTTATCGGGTCTTTCATGTACGACCTTCGGAAGGATATGTATACTACAATGAACGCGACGACCATTACGGCCAGAGTGATGAAGATGTAGACGTACGGCGGGGATAGTAACATCTGAAACAGCGAAAACGCCGAAAACTGCTGGGTTTGCGTGTGAGGAGGGACTACGGTGTTTGTTATCAGGCTAGTGTTTGAGCCCGGCGGTGGCTTCAGTGCCATTCCGATGTCGTTAATATCTTAATAGGAGAGTACTTAAAAGAAGAGGGAACGAATAAGCGAAAAAACGTGTTGGCTTTGCTTTGACTTGAAGTCTCAAGTGTTTTAAGTTTAAGTCTTTTGGAACTTCTGCATTATTATAGAAATTATACCGGCCGCGATTAGTACTATTCCTGCTACGCCTAATAGCACGTACAGCGTCGGGTAGAAGCCGAAGAACGATATCATTCCGTTTACCAGCGGGTGCGTAAGGTTGTACGCCAGCGTTCCGGGTTGCGGGTTGGCTATTGCATTGGCGGTGGCTGAGGCGAAGATGGAAAGGATGAGGCCGGAGAGCCCTATCACGACACCGACGATCAGCAGAGCTACTGCTATACCTGGCACATCGAAATCATTGGTTCCGAACGTTACGTTGACGAACTTGGGAAGGATCCTTGCCTTCTTGACGCCTGTTCCTCCGAGCTGAAGTACTGAGACCGCCACCATTTTGCCTCGTCTCAAACATCTGTTTCAGGGATTAATAAGCTTTACGTTTCGTCGGTTCTCGTCAGGTGTATTTCCTGTAGATTATTAAGACCGCGACCAGAGCTATCGCCAGGATAACGAACGCCCACAGCATGTAGTTCACGATGTTTGCTACTGGTGTAAACGAGCTCCCGTCTATCGCGTAAAAGATCCCGGTCAGATTGTTAGCCAGAGCTATGGTGAGTAGCAGGAACGGGATCAGCAGGAATACTGCGACGAAGAACACTACAAACGGGTTCATGGTACCACTTAAACGTATGTTCGTGCCGAGTTTTTTAAGAATTATTCTGGTTTCGTCGAACTGACAAATAAACGGCAAGCCTCGCCCTTCAGGGCGGGGAGGAGGTCAGTCCTTCCTCCAGGAGGAGTTTCCATATCGCGATCCTCAGTAGTTCGCTCACCTGCAGACCGTGCTCTTCCGCGATCCGTTTCAGCTTGGCCAACGTCTCTTCGTCGACTTTCAGGCTTACTGGTCTCTTCCTGTCTACCGGGATGGACGAGGCTACTTCCAAAATATCTTCTTTCGATATGCCTCCGTTGAGGGCGTAGTTTATGGCTTCCCTAATCACCGAAGACCTATTCCTGTTCTTAGACTCAATGAGTTCGATTGCGTTTCGTTCCAGCCTGAATGAGAGGACGATTTTCCCCATGATTATGTCCTTGCTTATCAGAGTGTTTTAAATAGCGGGAGTTGGACTGAGGAAGGAAAAAGTTTCATATTTTCGAAATAACATACAGATAGTCTTCCCTGAGTTGCTTATATTTCATGTAAGCTTCATTGGGTATTAGTCGTGGAGTATAAACCACGTGAGCAAAATCCCTTATGAGCTTTTTCTTTAACATAAGCCCTATAAGCCCAGACCTAATACTGTTGTAATCCCTTAGCGGATGCTTGACTTTCAGCAATTTCCCAGTAAGGTTGACGACGTTCTTGTACACGTGTGCCTCGGACGTCGTCATTGTTAACGGTTTTATTGTAATAGAGTACGACGACGGCATTGCCTTCAGTAGTACTCCGGATAGCCTCGTTTCAGACGGTATGGTCATCAGTACGTTACCGAACTTTATGGCCCAGGTCTGTGCGTATTTATGTATTTTCTCAAGCCTCAATCTGTCTATTTTCCCTACCTGTTTCCCGAAACCTATGCCAGCATCGTCAATAATTATAATTGGAATTTTGTTTATCCCGTATGCTTTCATCGCATCGATTAAATCGTCGAGCTGTAAGGGATCGATGATAATATGTGCTATAGCGACGTCCCAATCGCCGTATAATGCGTAAGCTAGCCATAAGGCCAGAGATGACTTACCTCCTCTGGCCTCTCCGCTGATTATTATCGTCTGTCCGGTGTCTATGGGGACTGGTCTTATTTTTTCGAACCTGTGCTCTTTCCTGTCTATCGCTATATCGTATATCGTGTTCATCGTGAGAACCGTCAAGTCCGCGACTCCCTCCATATAATATTTCCTGGACAGCTCGACGTACTGCTTATCCATGTACGGGAAATCGATGAATAACACGTCGCCCTGAAACACCCGCGTGTAGTATTTGTCGAACATCGGCAAGAGCGTATAGTAATCGACCTTCAGCAGAGGCTCATTTTCCGGGTCGTTCACGTTTATCTTTATGTAATCGTTAATTCGCATTGACCTCCACCTTTTTTAGGACTTCTTCCTTCAAAATCTGATAATCTTCGGGCTTCCACAATTTAATTATGTTGTAATGGTCTACTCGGTCTCTCTCGTATACGATCGGCCTCGGTAACTCTATGCCTATAATGCTCGCTTTACGCCCCTGAGGGTATACGTATTTTAAAGTGAGGTTGTTATCGTCGAATTGTAATTCCTGTACCTTCTTGGGGAGAAAGACCAGCCTGGACACATTATAATTGTGGTATTCCTTCACTAATTTGACGACTATCTTTTCCGGGAAGAGCAAGACGTTGTATATTCCCTTCTTTTTCACGTTTATCGTCACTGTAGTCTTCGATTTCTTCCTGGCTTCCGGGTCGTTACAATCTGCCTGATATAACTCGTAAACATCCTCTCCTATCTCTCTGACCTTGTAACACTCCCAGGGGAATGAATAAATGTATACATCATGATAACGTGATTTGACCCTCCTGATCTTTTTCCTGTACCCTCCCGGCACAAGTGTAAATTTAGCAGTTTGCCTTAAATTGGCGGATGGACAGCAAACCTCTATTCCCCTTTCTTTAACTTCAACTCTGAGCTCTGAGAATTACTGGTGAAGTGAAAGAACGTATTTCACTTCCATCAGTGCAAGCTAAAATTTAAATAACAGTTGTGTTTCAACTGTATTTGTGAGCCAGGTTAAACTCAGAAGGAAGAAAAGAAGTAAGTATGAAATAATACAAGACGTCTTGGATCAATGTCAGACCGGATCAAAGAAAACCTGGGTGATGTACAGGGCCAATCTGTCCTACGATCTGACGACGGAATATCTCGAATACCTCGTGAAGTTAGGCCTCGTGGAGCCCAAAGACGGTCTATACTATACAACTGATAAGGGGAAGCAACTGCTCGAGCTCCTCAAGACCTGGAGGCAGAAGAAATCGGAACTGGACGACATTGCTAAGTTGATCAGAGAGTACCTTCCCGAAGAAAGGGAAAGGAAGAAGAGGGAGAAGAAAGCAGAGGAGACCCAACTGGCTCAGCCCGCGGAGGCCCCTCAGGCTCCCCAACCAGAAGCCCAACCAGTTAGTCCACCGGTTAATCCGCCAACCAGCTGAGACGGGCTGAAGTTATTGATTTTTTAACCCCTGAAGGACGAGGATTGCCGTTCGTTTTACCAGTAACTCTCAATCGGTATTAACTAGGATGTAATGCATGTCGATTTCCTTGATCAAGCCGTACTCCTTCATCTTCATCAGAATTCGGTATGCATCATACGGCGTGGTCTTCATGAAGCCGGACGCCATATCGACGAGATCCTCCCATTCAATAGTAAGGTAACCATGCGTGCCTTTAGTAATCTGTTTTAGGAATTGATGGAACCTCTTAGCTTTTTCATATTCCTCACTGGTCATGGCATTAAACAGAAACTTTGTTGATGGCTTCTCTTTCGTCACTGCTTTCATGAGCTGAACCTCTAACTTAGACTAATATAGATTTCGGCTGGAGCTCAGTTAAGCGTTGAGCCGGTTCAAATCGTGTTCGGAGCACACACGATCTGGTTAGTAATACGGAGATAACAAACTATAGCACAAGCGATGAGACCTATAATGAGACCTATTATAATCGCACTCCTTTCCTCAGGTGTCATGTCCTCTCTAGCCTCCTGATCGTCGCCAGCCATCATTATCTGCTTTGGGATTATTCCCACTAATGCATCTAGCAAAACTTCGAGGGCTGTTATCGTGTATTCATACCTCTTCATGTATTCCATTACTTTCTCTAATCTCTCCCTGCCTCTCATTCACGACCTCCTCTCTGATCTATGTTTTTTCTTTAGAAAATAACGCAAATATTCTACTACAGAGCAAACTAAAGCACAAGAAGAAAATGCGATAAGAGGGTATGCTAATAGCAGAAAACCATATATTGTTTTTAACACTATTCCCAGAATAAGAAAATGCACAATAGTTATCACGAGATACCCTAAATTTTCGCTAGAATCAGAATAATAGGACTCCTCATTAATGTCGTCTTGCCTATCCTCCTTGCTTCTCATTCCTGATTTCCACTTGTTTCTTAATTTTCTCAGTTCAAGTTCAACTAGCACCACGTTTTTTATGACCATGTAAACAAAAATTGAAGCAGTCCACGAAATAACAATGCCGATAATTGGATTAAAACCAAATATTATCCCTGTTAGTATCATCGAAATGATGATAATCATGAATACTGGGGCAACTGCTATAGTGAGATTATAAGAATCAAGAGGTACTATGTAATCGGACTTGTCCTTTCCCATTTCACATTGGACTTAAAATTAGGATAATAAAAATGCCGACCTCGCTCCTGCCATGAAGGGCAGAGCTTTTTAATCCCGTTCTTTGTCGAGATAATTCCGGGATCCGGAAATGGCCAGGAAGAAGGAGCAGAAGCAGGGATCCCCGCAGACCCAACAGGCTCAGCAGAAGAAGTGAGAGTACCTCAGTATTAGGGCGAAATACTAAGGCAATCATTTTTCAATTTTTCTGCATTACCGGTCAGGCAGAAGCTTTAAATACCTTTACTAACCATTAAATTTACTTGAGGAAACATGATCGCTGTGAACGACCTCCCCGAGACCCAAAAGGAAATCCAAAAGGAAAAGGTCGTCGCTCTTTTTTATAGGATAATTTATAGAATAATCAGAAGGAGGCTACTGAGGAAATTGCTAGGAAGAATGTTAAGAAGTCGGGATCTACGCATTCCCAGGATTAACAGAACGAGTAGTCGGAGCAAAGGAAATGAGAACCCATCGGAATTGATGGGTTAAGAAGATGTCTTTCTTTTTCTGAACTGACCAAAAGGAGGGAGCTAAAAGATGAATGAGCTCGAGGTCGAACTCAACGAGATCTTCAGGGAGCTGGAGGAGGACGTCACGAGATTATCATCCATGATAAGGTCAGTGAGGTCAGATATAGCTCTAAAGAGTGATTGGAGAGCGAAGAACGTACTGGAGACGTTGTCGATCATCAATCAGAGGATCGGAGCCAACTTATTCAGGATTTATTCGGTAATAGAAAAAAGAGCCAACGGTGCCAAGGGATGAAGACCATAGCGGTGAAGCTCCCCGATGATTTGTACAGGGAGCTTGACCTTTTTGCCATGAATAATTGGCTCTCAAGAAGCGATGTAGTTAGAGATGCTCTTGAATGCTATCTAAGGGGAAACTGTGTAAACGTGAGGAGAGGGAGGTAAGGGAGATGAACGAAACTGAAGATACATTTAGTAAAATATACGTGTCAGATAGGTTTGATTTCGAAATGTTTGCTAAGCTTCCATCTGAGGTTGTCGTAGACGAGGCGGACATCTCCGATTTTTGTTGCGATATGGATTGCAGATATGAGGACGGAGATGTGAAGGTTGTGGTATCTGATGAAAACGTAATAAGAGTTATCAACCTATTGTGTGGAACACAGATCAAAAAGAACGCTGATAAAGTGAGGCTGAAGGAGTATGATGACTTATATGTTGTACTGTTAAAGGAGAACATACAGGGAAAAGAGCTGAGTGAAAATGAGGTTAGAAAAATGCGTAAAGAAGGCAAAATCAAAATTTATAAAATAATATTGTAGAGGATTCGGCCCGTAGCTTCATTAAACAGCCGTTTAGCTTTTTATCCAAGGGGGATTTAAGACCTTCTTATGGGACTAATCGGGACGCTCGCTACGGTGTTTTACAAGATCAATGAGGGTATAATATATTCGACCTTTCTTGTCGACCTGCTCGTAACCCTGATCAACTTCAACGAATACTCGACGGATCCCGCACTCGCGAACTACATTTCATTGTTACTGTCGTTCAACCTGGTGCTGTACCTGGAGCACGTTCTGGGGAGCGTGCTTCAGAGTGCCGGCGTATTAGTTGGAGGGGCGATAGCCGGGCTGGCCACCATCTCCGCTTTGTTTACAAGGAACTACCTGCTGAACCTGTCGCAACAGAACATGAGCACCGTGCAGATAATCTTCATCTACTTGTTGCTCCAGTTCATTTTCAACAGCTTCGAAAGCATTTTAGTGTACTTCACCGCCATATTGATTCCTATGACGTCCAGTATATCGCTACCGTTCCTCGCTCCTCCTCTACAGCTGTTCGTCCGCGACCTCTCGTTAATTATCGATTTCTTGGCGTCGTTCGGGGAGGTAATGAGCATAATCTACGTGCTGATGGCGACCGGGATGTGGACAGAAATGTAAGCATGTAAATAGCATTTTAGTTACAATATTTAATGGGAAACCAGGAATGACTAGGCCCGAGTTAACCGATGAGCAGAAAAAGATCCTGGAGAGAATGCATAACAGAGTTGATTATATTTTTCAGGCCTATAAAGAGTACTTTGACGCGTTGGCGGAGTACGACAAGACCGGAGTCCTGAAAATCCGCGGGAAAGTGCTTTACAAGACGTCCGGTTCTCAAACAGCTGTGTGAGGGCGAGACGGACAAGGCGGGAGCACTACGAGAGAAAAAGGTTTTGACGGGGAGAAGGTGTTTCGCGAGCGAGTCCTGTTAGCCCTCAAACAGCTGTTTGAGGGACAAACGGTTCAACCCACCGCCGATAATAACTACTACTGAAGAGCTGGTGAAGAGCCGGGTGGTTTGGCTTGAGTATATCGGGCGTCTAAATAAGTAACACGAGCAGACAGTAAAGCCCCTTCACATTAGGTACTACCCTCCCAATTAGTTTCTCTAGGTGTAAAAACAAAAACCGAATTAGTCTAACAACAGTGTAAGTTAGTCTTAGTAAAAACGCGTAAAACTTACGGTACTAGAATAACGCCGGCTGGCACGCCTAGCGGTCGCGAAAAGCCGGGTAGTAGTAATTACAGTATACCTCCTTTTAGAGGATTTTGTATTTAGACCGACAGACTGCGGGCTTTATACAAATAATTGCTTTCGCCATAACACATGCTTTTACAATTTAAGGCCGGGAATCACGTTGCTTAGAATTTTTATTACTAAAGTGAGAAAAATGGTTGATAGAATTAGGCGTTCGTTCGCCCTTCTTCAGCTAGAGAACGTCCCTGTTCAGCCTCACCTTGAGGATCACGCCGTTCTTCAGCCTGAAGGCAAATAGGATCCCTCTCAGCGTGAACTCCGTAAGTATCTCCTGTATCCTCGATAACGGGATCTTCCTCCCGAGGGAGTGCCACACTTGCTCCGCTATGGTCTCGCTCGGAGAGTTCTCCACGTACCCCTGCCTCTTAAAGAAGAACCTGAGGATCTCCAGCTCGTCCTGCTCCAGCTTCCTGCCCAAAAGCCTCTCGGCCTTCTCCTTCACCCTCTCGAAGTTGCTCCCCTGCAGTCTCAATATCTTCTTAGCAGTCTCGGTGAGGGAATAGATGTTGATATTATTGACCTTCTGAGTAATTACCCATCCCCTCTGGATGTACCTCTTCAGCCTCGGCAGGATCTGCTTGGAAGGGACTCCGATTGCTTCCGCCAGCTCCCTCGCCAGCATCGGTTTTCCAAGGCTCAATAACTCGAATATCTTGGCGACCTTTTCAGACCTGAAAGGAGCTTGGCCGAAAAGCTTATTTACTTGTCCTACGCCTATTGAACTCGAGTTTCGCATTTCCCTTTGGCACCCCTTCCGTATATTTTAGCACGCCCGGTTTTTAATATTTTCGCCCCCCAGGAGTGTACGGAATGACGGCAGACGGGACGGAAAGCAGGGCACTGAGGCCTTAAACAGCTGTTTAAGGCCTAAACGTTACCGTCCATCGCCAGAACCGCGACCTACCTCCTCATTTAAAAACCCGACAACCGAAATCAGAATTCGTGTACCAGGCTGAAAAAACGAAAAAACAGGGGAACAACCTTAAGGAATTCGGCGATTTCGGGAAGAAGTGGGTAGGAAAAACGTGCCGGATAGTTTTCCACGACGGTTCTACAATAGAGGGTAAAATTAACGACGACCAGAAGTACTTCATAGAGTTTGTAGACAAGTCGAATAGGACTACGTACATCCACAAGGCTTACATCAAGGAAATAATTCCGGAGGACTGAAAACGCCGATTAAAGTTAATGAACTTTAAGAGATATATTTTTCGCTCTCGGTTTTACACCCGCTTGTTGAACCGCTCAGTTTTACTATCACACGAATAAAAGATAAGTAAAAAATTCTCTGGGGGTGGCGGGGCACCGCCGGAGTCATCCGGAGGCAAAAGGGCCGTGACCCCGAAATCAAATGAGAATACTAAGAATAAAAAGTTTTCTGCAATAGACCAACAGATCTTCGACACCCGGGTAATATGGCGGTACGGGGCAGTATTACTTAAAAACAGTCCCCGGCCAGAATTGACTCGGTATGACAGAATCAATCGTTCAAACTCAATTAGGCGACACGTTCTTTTTTGACCGAGCCCAAGACGCCCAGTGCAAACAAGTAGTAACCCACGGGATATACCTAGTCTGTGCCGACACCGGGGAAGTCATCGACTACGACTACGACAAGTACTATATCAATAATTCGGAAGGAATAGACGACGCATCTAGTAGGTTAAACATAGTCGATAAAGTTTATTCTCACTATCGTCATGTTAATCCATTTTTGCCGTACGGTGGCATCGGTACAATACCGGTAAGTTATGACAGGAGCTTAAAGGTCTATTCCTTCGCATTTAGGGTTTATCTATTAATTTCGGATTCAGCACGAAAAGCAGTCTTTAAGCGAATAGCACAGAAGATACTCAGCAGGAAAATTCAAAATAAAATATACATACTGGGAGCGTTCGCCATACATTACTGTAACGTCGATCAAGACCTTATAATTCAACTGATCGGCAATTTTACAGACGAGGACGAAGACATGATAAGACGAAAACTATCTGACGCCGTGTTCGAATTAAGTTACGTTCTGAAAGAGAAACTCGATCTAACAAAAGAAGATATGCAGAGCTTGCTGAAGACAAAAATGCAAACATTGAAACAGTATGCGTACGAGCTTCTGAACAAATACGGATATGTTAATCTCCTTGATAAATTGCTGAAGCTCTACAATCCGACATTGATTAAGGTGGCCGTCATACTTTTGCTTCTGAAGGACGGCAGGAGGGAGGAGGCGATTCAGTTGTATAAAACTCTACCAGATCAGATATTCTGGCTGAGACGCTTTATTGTTGACTACGAGATTAACGGGCAGAGGTTCGTCAAAAAGCTGAAGCATGATAGGCTAAGAGCGTTATTATTTAATCCGTCTTCACGCATTTTCAGCATCAAAATCATCCCGTAGGAAGGCGTGTGCGGTGTCGGATCCTCTCTCCGGGGCCGGCCGGCCCATTTAAAATATCTTTTTCTCTCTCCCTTTTTTGAGCCAGAGCTCAGTTCCCAGCCGTTCTTACTTACATACCTTATCGTGACCCCTTGACGGCTTATCACGATTTCACCTCAACCGTATGTTTGGCAGACCGAACCGCGACTTTTCCAGAACTTTTCAGGCGGGGGAGCAGAACTCGGCTCCGTTTTCTTCCCGGGGTGTTCCGGGTTTAAGCCGGTTTTCCGCTTCTCTTAGACAGCTGTCTAGCGGAAGGAAACTCCGCTTTATAAGCATCGGCAGGTATAGATTATAGCCGGTATGAGAAGGTACAAGGAGGTGACAATTCTCGCAATACTCAACGCGATAGATCACAAAATTAATAGGATATCGTTGATAATGAAATATCTTAACTTGAGCGGTACATCGGCGAGAAACTACCTGGACTATTTAGTTAAGATCGGGGCGATAGAAAAAATTGACGGAGAATACAAGCTTACGGAAAAAGGGAGAAGAGTCCTGGAGCTTCTAAGAGAGAAGAGGAAAATAGAGGTAGAATTAGCTTTTAT
>Ga0208314_100252_pt1 | contig 22549 bp, 27 predicted proteins | sample OSPB_Mat_host_9__FD_187144 | JGI IMG/M metagenome (GOLD analysis project Ga0208314, IMG submission 187144) | Extremophilic microbial mat communities from Yellowstone National Park, USA - OSPB_Mat_host_9_15 (SPAdes) (version 3) | ecosystem: Environmental > Aquatic > Thermal springs > Hot (42-90C)...
GCTACCGCGGTGGCACCCACCCTGACCTCTTCAAAAGAACCAAAGAAGCGTTAAGATCCCGGTCCAAGATAAAACCGCAGTGGGGGCAGAGAAACACTCGGTCTTCTAAAGTCAAGCTTTGGTTGATCCCACCACACAGGAAACACTCACGGGATGTGTTGTATGCTGGCACAGGCAAAACAAGTTTTTCTCTTTTTCGAAACTCCCACTCAAGCACAGCTCTGAGTTCTGAGAACGAGGAGTCGTACAGCCTCATCCTTCTCTTTTTATTTTCGCCTTTTTGAACCAAATTTCGGACATCCAAGTCCTCTAACACCAAAACGTCGTACTCCCATGAGAGGAGAGCCCCAAGTTTAAAGAGTCCCGCCTAAAATCCTTTAAGTGTTCGTGTTCCTTCGCAAGTTTCATCCTAGCTTTAAGCCAGTTATTCGAAAGAAACCTTTTTCTTGAAAGTGTTCTCTGCAGCATCCTGATTCTTTCAAGAGAGCGCTCAAGCGGTTTTGGGTGCTCTAGGTACCTACCATCGGAGAGTGTTGCAAGCCTTGTGAGACCCAGGTCGACACCCACAGCGTTCTTGGGCTCCTTCGATGATTGCCCCAGTGTTTCAGCCTCCTCCACCAAGAAGATTACGTAGATTCGACCAGATGGGTAGAGTTTGACGCGCACTTGAGACACTCGCTTCAAAGGAAGCTCCCTGTGAAGGATTAAAGTGAAGAAGCCTATTTTACTCAAGTAAAGCCGAGCCTTCTTCTTTTTGTTTTTGCCCTGTCCGACATCCCTCGTGTTAGAAAGCTTCCAACCACTCTGAGGGTACACTAAGGAGAGGTACCTGTGCGGCTTCTTTTTCTTGGGCTTGTTCGCGAGCCCCTCGAAGAAGCGCTCCCTAGCTTGGTAGAACCTATCAGCAACCTGCTGCGCCACCTGGAAGTGTAACACTTGAAACTCTTGGTTCTGTTTTCGTAGGTCTAAAGCTAGTTGTCGAAGCTCGGTTTTATTCATAGTGTGCTTGTTCTTCTCGTACTCCCCTTGTTCAGCGTGTAGGAGCGCGTTGTAAAGCTCACAAGCTGCTTCGAGCTGGGTTTTTAAAACCCTCGCGGTTGTCTTTGATGCATACGCTCGGAAGCGGTATGCCCTCACACGCATTACCGAGTATTCTTTGCGTGTGTATTTATACCTTTGGAATCCCCGCCTTAAAAGGCGAGGTTTTGGAAAGTTTATAACAACTTGTCGTAGAACAAAAAAGGAAAGCTTTAAGTTGATAAATTTAATAAAAAGTACGAGTATGGGCATTAAAGAAGAATTTCTGCGCTTACTTAAAGAAGACGAGGAGTTTAGGCTTGCTATGGCGGGTCTTTTGGGTTATTCTGAGATTGTTAGTCGACTTAATGAACATGAAAAAACAATGCAGACAATTTTAAATGAAATAAAGCTGTTGAGGGAAGACTTTAACAAGCTTTTTGAAGAGCAAAAGAAACTGAGGGAAGACTTTAACAAGCTTTTTGAAGAGCAAAAGAAACTGAGGGAAGACTTTAACAAGCTTTTTGAAGAGCAAAAGAAACTGAGGGAAGACTTTAACAAGCTTTTTGAAGAGCAAAAGAAACTGAGGGAAGACTTTGTGCTAATCAGAGAAGACTTCAGCAAGCTTGGGAGTAGAGTTGAAGTTATCTTGGGCAGGATGGGACGAAGATGGGGTGCTGATTTGGAAAGAACTTTACTTGGTACTTTTAAAGAAGTGCTTGAAAAAGAAGGCATTGAACCTGGAAAAGTCGAAAGTTTTTCTTATATCGATTTCGATGGTAGCATTACTGGACTAAAGGGCAGGCTTGTACAAGCGGACATTTTGGTAAAAGACGGCAAACTCACGCTGATCGAAGTAAAGTCGTTTGCGGAAAGAGAAGATGTGGATCACTTAAAGGATGTTGTTGGATATGTCGAAAAGATCCTAAAGAGGAATATCGACCAGGTTTATCTTATCACGGTGAACGTAGACAAACACACACTTGCCAGAGCTCAAGAGCTAGGATTTAAAGTGATTTATGGTAGCTTGGTTGAATAAAAAGTCTTATGGTTTCAAAAAAAGATTTGTGTTTTTAAGGGGTGTGATGCACTTTGTCACTTGACATGTCGACTGTATATGTAAAATTAGCAATATGTACCACGACGATTCAGCAGAAATGCGGATTAAAGTACCAAAGTGGCATGCTTCTATGATAGTCAAAAAGGGATCGGTTGCGGTTGACGGCGTGAGCTTAACAGTCGTGAAAACTAAAACAGTTTCTTGGTTTGGCTTATTACTTACTATTAATAACACTTTGGATTTAAGTGTCCAAGAGATTGTGTAAACATAGAGATTGGATATAGTTGCTAATCTTAAGAAGTTTTCTAGTTGACAGGTAATCGAACTTGCACCGCTAAGTTCTTCGATTAACCTCCAAATACCTCCAACAAAAGCGAATTAATTAGCGGAAAGCAAGACAAAAGAAGCGCATCGTTCTCACAGTAAATCGTGAGTTTAACTGATGAAGCTTCGCCCTTTAGGGCGCAGAAAGGGTCATCCTCTCCCACCTAGTGGCAACTCCTAGAGGCCTATCAAAGCATAATAATTATTTATTTCAAGAACTGTTTAGGTGTATGCTCGAAAAAAGCGCAATCATGCTTGAGCCTCAAGAGGGAATGAGCGCAAAACAGGTGGTTGAATGGGCAAAGATCGCCGAAAACGCGGGTTTTGGTAGAATCTTTAGGTCTGACCACTTGCTACCCACAAGCGGAAGACGCGGCATACCCTCACCAGAGTGCTGGACCACGCTCGGCTTGGTCGCCGCAACCACCCAAAGAGTTGAGTTTGGACCGCTTGTTTCCCCAGTGGGCTTTAGAAATCCCGCTCTGCTTGCCAACATGGCTTGCACGCTTCACTCTTTTTCTAATGGTAGGCTCGTACTCGGAGTAGGCGCTGGGTGGTATCGTGATGAATACCTCGCGTACGGCTTCCACTTTCCTTCTATAAAAACTAGATTGGAGCAGCTTGATGAGGCGCTAAGGATAATCAGACCTCTCATCAAAGGTGAAAGGGTCGATTTCGACGGAAAGCACTTTTCCGCTCACACACAGGTTTTGCCTAAGCCAGAAAAAGGCGTGCACCTGATTGTCGGTGGGTCAAACCCTCAAGTGGTCGAGCTCGCGGCGCAACACTGTGATGAGTGGAACTTTTTTGCGATGAACATCGAAAAGTTCAAAGAGTTAAAGCGCGTTTTCTTAAGCAAAGCAAAAAGTGACGCGGTGATTTCAAGGATGGGACCGTTTTTGATCGCAGAAGACGAGCAAGCGCTTAAACAAAAACTTGCGCGCTTTTCACAAAGATTTCGTGCTTCCTCTATCGAAAACGCAAAAGAAGAGCTCAAAAAGAGAGGAGTGCTCTTGGGTAGCGTTGACGAATTCGCAAAGCAAATAGAGGAGTGGACTGCTCAAGGCGTTGAGCGCTTTATGTTCCAGATACTCGAGCCCCAAGACAAAAGCGTCGTCGGGCTACTTTGTAGTGCGCTCAAGCAAATAGCTTAATTTGCACACAGTTGTTTTGCAAGTCATGAACTTTGACACACTCGAAAAAGAGCTGAGCGGCAAAGTTCTTCTTGACGAGCACATTCTCAAAGCTTACTCGAAAGACATGTCGATCGTAGAAGGAAGGGCGCTTGCGCTCGTTCGTCCACAAGACGAGCAGGACGTGTTGAAGGTTGTTCGCTGGGCTAACGAAAGCAAAATTCCAGTTGTCGCAAGAGGTGGTGGAAGCAGCCTTGAGGGTGAGAGCGTTCCATTTGACGCAATCGTGATAGACTTTTCTTCTATGAACAAAGTGCTCGAGCTTGACGAACAGAATCTGCTTGCGCTTGTCGAACCAGGTGTGGTAAACCGAGAGTTTAACAAATTTCTTTCACAAAAGTGGTTGTTTTACCCACCGAATCCCGGAAGCTGGGAGATTTCCACACTTGGTGGAAACGCAGCTACGAACGCCGCTGGCCCGCGAAGTTACAAATACGGCTCGACAAGAAACTGGGTGGCCGCTTTAGAAGCGGTCACAGGTAAAGGAGAGCTATCTTGGTTTGGCACACGCGCGAAAAAAAGCTCAAGCGGGCTTGACCTTGTAAGGCTTTTAGTGGGTAGTGAAGGCACGCTTGCGATCTTTACGAAACTTCTGGTTAGACTTGCGCCAATTCCTGAAAAAAGGGTTGGGGTGATCGTGCCTTTGAAAAACGTAACTCTCGCCACAAACGCGGTGGTCGCTCTTTCAAAACGCCCCGAGTTGGGAATATCCGCGATAGAGTTTGTGGACGAAAAGTGTGTGAACGCGCTTAACAGCGTGTATCACTCGTCAATCCCAGAGTGTGGCGCAGCTCTTATGCTCGAAATCGAATCCACACAAAGCGAGCTTGAAACAAAACTCGATTCTCTTCTTCACACGCTTTTACGCTTTGAACCTGTGGGTGAACCGCTTTACGAAGATGACGTTGATTCAATGTGGGACTTGCGCGGAAGAATAACGTTTGCATTGGAAAAGATTTACGGTAAGCAATACCGTGAAGACGTTGCGGTGCCCGTGACCAACTTTCCAAAGCTTGTGGAAGGTGTGAAAGAGCTGTTTTCTAAGGAGGGAATGGAATGCGTTTTGTTCGGTCATGCGGGCGACGGTAATCTTCACCTAGAGTTTAAACACTTGGAAAGCACAAAGCTACACCAAATTCTCACGCAACTCTTTTCTTTGAGCGTGAAACTTGGTGGAACGATTAGCGGAGAGCACGGGATAGGTGCTCTCAAGGCGCGCTACTTGAATTTTGAACACAGCGCGCTTGCACTACAAATAATGAAGCAAATTAAGAGCGTTTTTGATCCCAACCGAATACTCAACCCCAAAAAGAGCTTTGACGCGCTTTAACTTTTGTAGCGAGTTATCACGTTTGAAATCAGCATTGAATTGGGAATGAGCACGTGAGATTTTTCGGTCTCAAGAATTGTGTACAGCGAAGTTATGTCTTCAACAACACCTTCTTGACCTGCTACCGCAATCTTGTCTGTTGCTCTGAAGGGCCTTGCGATCGAAATGAAAACGCCTGCAATAGCTTGCGCAAGCACTTGTTGCGTCGCAAAGCCGACAACAAGTCCCGCAAAACCTCCAAGAGCTGCGGCCGCAGTGGGCGACACGTTGGATCCCACAACCGCAACAAGTAGCGCGACAAGTCCTATTATTCTAAAAACGGACCTCACACTTGCGGCTTCAGGGTGGGGTAGCTTGAAACGCAAATTCCAGTACACCACATCCGCAAATTTGAAAACGATGAGAACACCAAAAAACAGCGTAACAAGTATGTTCACGTAAACTTCATAGGAAAGTGCGCTCAAAGAAATCGTTGAGATCAAAGAGAAAACGAACTTGATAAGCGCAAGCGCTATCACAAGAATTACGATGTAAACGACAAGGGCGATCAGCGAGTTTCTAAACATCCTTTTTAGTTCAGGTTGGGTTGTGCTAGACACGTTTACTGATACGCTGATTCGCTTAGCGCGGGGATTCCTGCGACCGATTTTGCGCTTTTTACCGCGCGTATAACCGCGCGCTCAACGGCTTCCGCGCACATCTCACCAACAACGTCTACAAGCGAGTAGTGCTCTGAGCTCAGTTCGAGCTGAGAGGTGCTCACCGCGAAAATCGTGTCGCCATCCGCCATCATGTGCACAGGTCTGATCACTCTTGCCAAACCGTCGTGCGCCATTTGCGCCACTTTGTACATCGCTTCGTGTGAAAGCGACACGTTTGTCACAACAACTCCGATTGTGGTTGAGCGAAAAGCGCTTGACACTCCGCTTTCACCTCTTCTTTCAAGGTACTCAGCTGCGATCTCGCGTAACTCCACAAAACCGTCCTTTGGGTCTGCACTTCTTCTTGTTCCCGCAATCACCTTTCCGCTTTCAGGGTCAACGATGTTACCCAAAGCGTTTGTGACCACGGCGGCGCAAAAGAGCGCGCTTCCAAGCTTAAAAGCGTAGAACCCAAAACCACCTTTAAAGCAGTAGCGCATACCTCTTAGCTTTCCCACGGTGGCGCCTACACCCGCGCCGACGCTTCCCATTTCTGGTGCGCCGTTTTTTGCGTTCAAGCACGCGAGATAACCAAGTTGTTCGTACGACACGTTTTCAAAACCCTTTGCCACCTCTAAATCGTAAATGTTCGTTCCCACAATTCCTGGCGTTTCGCCGAATCCCGCACGAACCCTTCCCTTTTCGACAAGGTATCGTCTTATGCCCGTTGCTGCGTCAAATCCGTAAACGTCTCCTCCTGTAAGAAAAATCACTTCCTTTTTGTAAAACGCCCTTCCCGGGTCTACCGAAGACGCGTCGTAAGTGCCAGGCCACCCGCCGCGCGCTTCAAACGCGGTGGTGCACGGTTTTTCAAGCAATACGACAGTTGTACCCGTCGCAACTTCTGGGTGTTGCGCGTGTCCTATCGCAATGCCTGGAAATGAGTTTATTTCGATCACTTTTCTCTCACCCTGGTGGCCATCCGAGTTTTCTACCTGCAATAATGTGAACGTGCAAGTGGTTTACGCTTTGTAGCGCATCTGGACCCGTGTTGATCACAATCCTAAAACCTCGTTCAGAAAATCCCTCCTTTTGTGCAACTCGCTTTATCGTTTCAAAAAGCGCGTTTGACGGAAACTCTTGGTCTATTTTTAGAACTGAAGGAATGTGCCTTTTTGGTAGCACTAGATAGTGGATGGGCGCCACTGGATTTATGTCTTTGATCACCACAAAATCGCTGTTTTCGTACACTTTTGCGGAAGGCAGTTTGTTTTCCACGATCTTGCAAAACACGCACTCCTCTGTCATTTTCTAACACGAAGAGCGCTGTGGAATTTAAATCTTTGTGCAGGAATTTTGTGATTATGTGGCGAGTGCCTTACGTACCCTCGCCATACGCCGTAGTAAGAAAAATGCTCGAGCTCGCTTCACCAGTTAGCGGAGAAAGCGTGTACGACTTGGGCGCGGGAGACGGTCGGATACTGCTCGAAGCGGTAAGAAGATACGACGTCAAAGCGGTTGGCTTTGAGCACAACCCAAAAAGGGTGCGGCTTGCAACCACAAATCTCGAGCGCGCTCGCGTTTTGGACAAGGCCAAGGTTTTCAAAGAGGATTTGTTCAAAGCAGATTTGACACAAGCAAGCGTGGTTACGCTTTATCTACTTCCCGAGATGAACCGTGCGCTTCTACCAAAGCTACTCACGGAGCTCAAACCTGGTTCAAGAATTGTGTGCCACGACTTTCCAATCCCGCGTCTTTCTCCGAAAAGGGTTGAAAAGGTGCACCTTACGAGCCGAGTGCACTATGTGTATTTGTACGAGTTGTGAACGTTCGCAATTCTCATAAGATTGTTTAAGCATGCAAACGTGTGTCTCAGGCAGTAGAGCTACTAGAGAGTACCACGAATAGGAAGTTAGAGCTCGGGATCATCGCGCTTTCAGGTGCGGGCGTTTTTCTTGATGGTTACGACCTCTTTATTCTGAGCATCGCACTCATCCTTTTAAAGCCTTATTTTGACCTGAGTGCGCCTCAGATTTCCGCGCTCAGCTCAGCGGCTTTGCTTGGCGCGGTTTTTGGTAGTGTGCTTTTTGGAAACGCCGCTGACAAGCTGGGTAGAAGAAAGCTATTTCTTTTGGACCTTCTTTTCTTTGTAGCTTTTGCGGTGGCCTCCGCTTTTTCGCAGAACCTTTTTGAGCTTGTCGTATTCAGGTTCCTTTTGGGTGTGGGAATAGGCGCAGACTACCCAGTTTCGTCTTCTTATGTAGCCGAGTTCGTCAGGGCGGATCGTCGTGGAAGGGCGATAGCTTCGGTTTTTGCCTTTCAGGGACTTGGCGTGCTTTGCGCGATAGCAGTTGGGCTTTTCTTTCTTCCCATGGGAAGGGGAAGCTTGGCGCTGGATGTTACTTTCTGGTGTAGTGCCCGCGGTCATAGTGCTTACGCTGAGAACCAAATTACCTGAGACACTAAGATGGTTTGTCGCAAAAGGAAAGCTTGAAGACGCAAAAAAGACTTTCGAGAAAATAACAGGAAGAGCGCCTAGCGAAGTTCACGTACAAGGATTGTCCCAGAAAACAAGCTTTTCCGAGCTAATCTTTTCACCATATAAAAAGAGGCTGTTTTTCACATCATCCTCTTGGTTTCTTGTTGACATAGCTGTGTACGGCATAGGACTACTTGCGCCTACTTTTATCCACGAGCTTTACGGTGCAAACGCTCCTCCTGTGAAATACGAGCTCGCCTATGCCACGCTTTACTTGGTGGGAGCAACTGGATACCTCATAGCGCTTCTTTCCGTTGATTCGCTCGGTAGAAAAACGTTACAGCTTGCTGGCTTTTTGGTGATGGGCGTCGTTTTGCTTTTTGCGGCGGTGTTTTCCAAAACCCTAAGCCTCGCACTTTTCGTCACTCTTCTTTCGACGGCTTATGTCGCACAAAACGCGGGTCCTAACACAACCACTTGGATTTACCCAGTTGAGCTTTTTCCAACTAGGATTAGGGGAACAGGCCACGGCTTTGCGGCCACGATTGGAAAAGTGGGCGCAGTGGTGGGCGTTTTCGCGTTGCCATACCTACAAGGCTTTGGTGAATCGTACATGCTTTCTTTTGTGTCTTTTTCTTGTTTTTTGGGTGCGCTGATCACCGCGTTCTTTGGGGTGGAAACAAAGAAGCAAAGCCTTGAAGTGGTTTCTGAAATCTTCAAGTCGTTTTACGAACAGATTTCAAAAATGGCTTTAAATATCGTAAGAGCCGCGAAAGAGCTCAGAACACTTGCGTCAAACATGAACGACGCCGATCAAATATACCCAAGAATCAAACAAATTGAGCACCAAAACGACGAGCTCGTACACGAAGTGTTCACGAAGCTCAACAGGTCTTTTGCGGCTCCTTTTGAGCAGAACGAAATTTCCTCGCTCACGAAATCCATGGACGATGTGATCGACATGATACACGCAGCGGCGATCAGAATAAAACTGTATGAGATAAGAAATGAAGATAAGGCGATTTCCGAGTTTTCTGAAAACATCTACGAGTGTGCTACGCTTATTTACCAAGCGATCGAGCAGCTTCCAAATATTAGAGGAGAAAACACAATACACGAAATCTGTATCAAAATCAACGAAAACCTTTGCGACACTCTTCTAAACCAATCCGTGGCCTCGCTGTTTCGTAACAGCGATCCAGTCAAAATAATAAAACTCAAAGAGGTTTACGAATATTTGGAAATCGTAACAGACAAGTGTGAAGATGTGGCAGACGTGCTACGCGACCTACTCGTCAAGTACTCCTAGTTTTGAGAAACTTCCAGATTTCATCACTGGGCGCTTCGTTTATTTCAACTTCTTTTTTGCGAGAAATCAAAAGCTTCTTTCCTTTGGTGAATTTCCCTATAACACTTGCGTTTACTCCAAGGTGCGAAAGCGCGTTTATCACTTGTTTTTCTCTTCCGCTTTTGACAGAAAGCAAAAGCGAGCCTGAGCCTATAAGGCGCAAAGGGTCGAGTTTAAACGCCGAGCAAAGTGTGTTCGTTTCATGCGCTACTGGAATTTTTTGCTCGTAAACTTCAAACCCCAGTTTGGACGCCACGCTCATTTCGTAAAGCGCACCGATCACACCTCCTTCTGTGCAGTCGTGCATTGCGTGAACGGCGCGTGTTTTGTAAGCTGTCACCGCTTCTTTTACGACGCTTAGCATGGAAGAAAACTTCTTTGCAACGCGTTTCAGACCAATTTTGTACGCGATAATCGAAGTGCCTTCGACTCCCGCCCACTTTGTGAAAACGATAGAGTCTCCGGCTTTTGCGTTTGACGCGCTCACAAAGTGGCGCGCAAAAGCAAAACCTGTGGCGCACACTATTGGAAAAGAGAGTGAGGGTGTGACCTCTGTATGTCCTCCAACTATAGTGGCACCTAGCGACAGCGCGGCTTTGTTCAAACCCTTCGTGATGCGCTTAAGCTCGCTTAAGCTTCCGCGTTCGGGTAGAAGGATAACAACTTGAAAGAAAGAAGGGGCATTTCCGCTGGTTGAGACGTCGTTTGCACACACGTTTAGTGCGTACCACCCTTGATCAAAGGGCGCACCAGTCACAGGGTCTGAAGAAACAATAAGGTAGTAAGAGCCGAGCTTTAGCGCACCAAAATCCACACCCACTTTGGGTGGAACAACCACTTCTTTTTTTGTAAGTCCGAGATTGCTCAAAACGTACTTTTCAAGCACGTTTGTGGGAAGCTTTCCGTGTTCGAGCGTTGCGCCTCACCCACCGAAAATCGCTTTTTGCACAAGTTTTTTCGCTTCCTCGTAATTTGCGACATCGCCCCAAATGTTGACGAAAATCACTTCACCAACTTTGTTTTTTATGCGCTCTATGTGTATTTTTCTGTCATCGACATACACGATGTTTCTCGGATGTATTACTATACCCTTGTTTTTGAGTCTTTGAAGAACTTTTAGCAAAAGCTCTGCTTTGTCCGTTGGATAGTCTATTGCGTGTTCGTCAAAAAGCGAATCCACACCAAACGTGTTTAGCGCAAGCCTTGCGTTTCTTTCGACGTTCCAACTCAGTGTGCTTGTCACAGCTCCTTTCGTCTTGCACCACTTTACAAAATCAACCGCTTCGCGGTACAATCGAACAGTCGTTCCCTTTTCATTTGAAAGAATCCCTTCTTTTAACAAAAAGTAAGGCGGTTCGACTTGAGAGATGTCCTTGTGATCCCAAAGCGTGCCGTCAAGATCCATTAACAAAAGCCAGTGCATTGCTTGATCTCTTTTTTGTTTTTCTCTTATAAGGTTTCTAAAAGGCTAACACTTTTGTAACACGTGTTCGCAAAGGTTTCGCTCGTTAACTACAAGTGTATTGTAACTTTTGGTTTAGCTCCATTGGTTACACAACTTTTAACACTTTGCAATGATTAATAACTTGGCTCCGCCGGAAAAGGACGGACGAACCCGTTCGCGGACACGCCCGGGTGAGCCTGGGCGTGCTGATCAGGCGGGTTCGCTCACCGTCACGCGTCTCGTCGCGTGGCGTGTTGTGCACAGCGCTCGTAAGCCGAGCCAAAAGCGAAGCTTGTGAGTGTTGTGCGCGATGCGCTACGTCACTCAAGCGTGGCGGTAGCGGGCAAACCGGGCGGCACCTTAGGGTTAAAGGCGGAAAGGTGTCGCGAAGGAAAGCCACGTCCGCTCCGAAAGCGGAGCTTTTTAGAAAAAGTTTTTTAGTTTGCGACAATTGGCAGATATAAATTGATGAAAGAACCCAATGCGGTGCTAGGTAATAACAAACTTACGATTGTGCTCGATGAGTTTGCGAACATCTTACATCTTTACTATCCTCACGTTGGAATGTGGCAGCACATGTTCCACTCAAGGTGCGGCGTTTTCGCGCAAGGTGTGTTCAAGTGGCTTCCGCCCTACGGCTCAGGCGTTCACTCTTCACAAAACCACTTGGAAAACACGCTTGGTATTTCCACCACTCATTCTTTTGACGGTATCACCCTAAGGTTCACAGACGTGATACACCCACAGCGAGACGTTTTCATTAGGCGCGTAACGCTCGAAAACGCACGCGATACGCTCAAGCTTTTCTTTTATAACAGGCTCAATATAGCGGAATCGGAGGGTGGAGAGACCGTTTTTTACGACGATGAAACAAAAGCGCTTATTCACTTTAAAGGCAACCAGTTCATCCTTTTTGGTTCGTACCCCACTTTTTCGTCTTTTGTTTGCGGAGAACACACAGTAAGAGGGCTGAGTGGCTCCTATGTTGATGCTGAAGACGGAAAGCTTGTGAAAAACGAAATATCTCAAGGTCTTGCGGATTCCACTTCTGAGCTCACGCTTGAGCCAGTGAACGGAAGAGCGGAGGCTTACTATTATATCGCTACAGGAAGCAGCTTAGACGAAGTGGTTTCGCTAAACAACTACTTGGTTTCAAAGAAGTTCGAAAAAGCGATGCACGAAGCGATGAGCTTTTGGTCGTCTTGGATAGCCCACAAGCCTCTTCCAGACTCTGACCTTAGTGAAAACGCAAAAAGGCTTTACAAGCTGTCGATGTACGTTTTGCAAAACAGCGTGGATCACGAAGGAGCGATCATAGCGTCTTTTGATTCAAGGAGCGCGAAAATTGCTGGAAATTCCTATAACTACTGCTGGTGGAGGGACGCGTGTTACGTTTCCATGGCGCTTAACGAAGTTGGCATGTCGAATCTTTCACTCAAATTTCTGAATTTCGCTGCGCTAAACCAAAGGCCAGAAGGGTATTTTTATCACAGACACAGAGCGGACGGTTCGTGGGGTTCCACTTGGCACAAGAAACCATTCGTTCAGCTAGATCAAACAGCTTCTGTGATTTCAGCGGTGTACAACTACTATGTGAACACGAATGATGTGGGTAGCGTTCTCGATTTCTGGCCAATGGTGAAGTCCGCCGCAGGTTTTCTTATTTCGATGATAAACGACGGCTTTCTTAAGCCTTCTTACGACATGTGGGAAGAGGAGTTTGGGGTTCATGTTTACACCGCGGCTGCAGTTTGGCACGGGCTTATGGCCGCTGAGCTTGTTGGCGACGTGCTTGGAAAGGAAAGAAGAGGATGGTCAGAGGCCGCAGGCGCGATTAAGCGCACAATCCTTGAGCGCTACTCAAATGGCGAGTTCGTTAGAGCACTAGACCACGAGGACAAAAGGGCGGATTCTTCTATGCTCATGCTAATCAACTTGGGACTACTTGAGCCCTCAAGCGCCGTGGCGCAAAAGCTTGTGCATCACGTGGAAAAGACGCTCAGCAAACCCACTGGTGGAATCTCTCGTTACCAAGGCGATCAGTACTGCGGATACGAAAACCCTTGGATCATTTCAACTCTTTGGCTTGCTCAAGCAAAAATGCTATTAGGAGATTTCTTGTCGGCAAGGCAGATAATCGAATGGGTTGCGCATAGGTCTTCGAACACAGGCTTACTCCCTGAGCAAGTTCATCCAGAGACTGGTAGAAGCACCTCGGTAACACCTCTCACTTGGAGCCATGCGACTTACGTCACTACGGTGAACATGTACTCTTCAAGGCTTCGTAAGGGCGGGTACACGCTACGAAGAAACGGCATTTAGGAGAGGTAAAATTTGGAGTTTGCCGCGGTTTCTGTGCTTGTGTGCATGTGTAAAGTTTTGATGATAAAAAGGGCGGAGAGAAAGAACGACCCTTGGTCAGGGCAGGTCGCCTTCCCGGGTGGAAGAGTGAAACAGGGTGAGTCGGAGCTTGAGTGCGCGCTAAGAGAGCTCTTTGAAGAAGTGGGAATTTCGCTTTCAAAAAAGCCTGATTTGAAACTTGAATACTTTGAGCCATCAAATGAGCCAGAACTCAAGGTGAGACCTTTTGTGTTTTTCTTAGAGCGGTGCGAGCAAAACATCACGCTTTCAGATGAGGTTTTTGAAGCAAGGTGGATACCCATAAGCGAGCTTAAACGTTCAAGCGCGAGCATAAACGGCGTTTTAAGAGAAGTTTACGTCGTAAAGGACTGGGTGATCTGGGGAATGAGTAAAAGGATACTAGACACACTACTTTCGGGTGTTCTATCGCCATGCCTAAAGCACGATGGTGGGTCTACGAAAAAGTAATATTAGGACAGTGATTAGTATTAGTGTGAACACTTAGTTGTTTTAGAGGGGGCTGACCACTCAATTGTCATATAAGCCAACTTTTAGCGAAGTGGAAAGCGTACTCTACGCTGACATCCGCCTTACGAAGGGCTCTGCGCCCAAGTTTTATTTGGGAGGAAAGGAAATAGACATTTGGTCAGAAGAATTTTTGGCTTATCACTCAAAAAGCACCACAGATTACGTAAGGGAAAGAATACTTCAGGCGGAGCGAACTGGCGAAGATGTTTTCCCAGATATTGTAGGAAAGAAGCGAGAAAAGGAGCTCGTAAAGAACGCGCTGTTTAGCGGCTCACCCATACTGTTTAGGGGAGACCGTGGTTTTGGGAAGACCACGTTTAGCAAAGCGATAGCAAAACTTCTTCCGTCAAAACTTCTTGCGATAAAGGACTGTAGAATTCACGATGACCCGACAAGACCTGTTTGCTTCTCTTGTAAGTGGCGTGTTACACATGAAGAGAGGGTGGAGCTTGAGTGGGTTCCGAGAATCTGGGTGAGAATTCCAGGAGACCCTATGCTCACAACTCGCCAGCTTATAGGCGGAATCTCTATCCAAAAACTGAGAGAAGGTTATGAGCTCGACCACCCAGAAGTGTTCATCCCAGGAAGGGCGCTAAAAGCGAACAGGGGCGTTGGATACTTTGACGAGCTAGGTGCCATTCCTTCATCAATGCAAACCATGCTCCACGAGTTGCTCGAAGAAAAGCAGATCACGACGAGCGAGGGTGATATCATACCGATGAAGATAGACGCGATAGAAATCGCTTCGACCAACCCGTCGAACTACAGAGGAACCTCGGTGATCAAAGAGCCGCTTTTAGACAGAATGGAGGTCATAGAAATTGGTCCACCAGAAAGTGTAGAAGAAGAGATTGAAATAGCGCTCAGAAACATGTACTACACGAAAAGATTTGGTCAAAGACCTCCTATTCCAGAGTGGCACGCAAGAATCATGGCGCAAATCGTAAGATTTGGGCGTAACGCCCAAAAGGGAAGGGCGCAGCTTTCGGCCGCTTTGTCGTGTAGAGCCACGATAAAGCTCTTCGACCACGTTTACTCAAGAGTGGAGAGAAGGGGAGGAAGGGTTCCTATGTTCAAGGACTATGGGGAAAATTACGAAATGGTAAAGCTTGCGCTCGGTGGAAGAATAGAGCTTGAATACGGCTCAAGGATGAACAAAGACGATTTTATAAGCGCACTGGTCGCCGAAGCGCTCAAGGCCGAGTGTAAAAGGATTTACGAAGATTACTTGCCTCGTGAACAGTTCGAAACGTTTTTAAAGGAGCTTTACGCATTGGGTGAAAAAGTGGACGGCGGCTCTCTGATCAGGGTTGAAAAAGACATAATTCCAAGTTTGAGGCGCACGAAAACCGTTTCCGCTCTTCTTACGAGGATGAAGGCGCAAGACGACGAGACAACGCTTTCTGCGATAGAAGTGGTTCTCAACTCGCTTTCTCACTGCTCGGACTTTGTGTCAAAGTTCGATCACGGGTATCTCATCAAAGAGGTGCGGGATTTTGCAAAAACCTCCTTGTAAGCTCGACACCCAATCGAACGAAGAGCTGAGCTCAGTCTTTGGGCGCGAGTTTCTAGAGGAAATGCTTTACTCACTTTTTAACCCTGACAACTACCCGGATAACGATGAATACATAGACCAACTTTTGGACGAGCAGTACGAAAGGTGGAGCGAAGAAATGCAGAAGTACATGGATCAGAGGTTCGCCTACTCCAAGGAAAGCTGGCTTTACAGGGAGTGGCTCGAAGAGAGGGCGAAAAGGGAGTTTGTAAGGGAAAAAGCTTGGAAGGAGCTTATGGAGGCCATAAAAAGCGGAAAAATAAAACCCGAGTCGCTTTCCGCAAAAAAGGTGGTTCAGACTTTTGCGCATGAAGTTTTGAAAGGACTTGAGCAAGAAGGGTACGTTGAAATCAGGAGCACCTATGACGCTCAGCGCGGCTACTCCTATGGCTGGCTCGATTTTACCAACTTGGGAGAGGACGTGATAGCAAAGAAAATTCTTGACGAAGTGCTCGAAAACCTCGAGTTTCCGTCGCTCGAATTTGGTGAAGATCATGAAGGACAAGGAAACACTCCCGCAAGCAAAGTGAGCGACTTTGACGAACTCATGCATCACTACGACTTGATCGATCTTTACGAGACGCTTGCTGAAGCGGGAATCAGAAACTCGGACGACATACTCAACCCCGCCTACCTTAAAGCTAGAATACCAGAAAGCCGCTTTTCTTCGTCCAACGTGATTCTTATCGACTCTTCAAACTCTATGTACGGCCCGAAATTCAAGGGTGCGATCATGGCTTCGCTTGCGCTAAAAAGACTTCTTGAAGAGTACTTTAGAGAAGACAAGCTTTATATCGTGGCGTACGACGACGAGCCTCTTCTACTCAAAGAGGGCGACATCCTGAGGTTAAGACCTCAGGGTAACACCGACATAGGTTGCGCACTCGACTTTGCAAGGGAGTTACTAAGAAACGAAGAAGGAAACAAAAACGTTTTCCTTATAACGGATGGCGAACCAACTTGCTCGTACATTGAAAGTATGAGTCCTGAAGAGAACGCGTACCGCGCGGCCTACCTCGCGGGCCAAGAAATGGTCAACATAAACATCGTTTTGCTAGACCAAAAACCAGAGCTTAGGGCGATAGCAGAAAACATGGCAAGGCTTAACGGTCGCTCGACGATAACTTATGTCAACGATCCTCTTCACCTTAAAGACTTTGTGATAAAGACGTACGCAAGAATCAAAGGTCTCAACCTGAGAAGACTCAAGATCTGAGTAAGTTTAATACGTTAACTACTCCAAATTGTGTTTGTGAGCTCGAAACAAAGAGTGTGTCACGTTTGTGGGTACCCAGCCCAACCAGATGCGAATTACTGCATAAACTGTGGCGCAAAGCTTGAGAAAGCGGTTAAGCCTCTTTCCAAAGAAAACTTTCTGAGCGTCGCAAACTCGCGATGGCTGAGATGGGCTGCCGTCGCTTTTTTGATCGAGCTTGTGATTTTCTTTGCGCTTTCTTCTCTTCCTATGTCCGCTCAAACCGCGCAGACTTACGCCTCAGGAGGAAAACAGCTCGTTGACAGTGTGAGAAACCAACCTCTTTTTTTGAGAATTCTTGCGATTTTCGAAAACAACTTCAGAATCGCTTCAATTGAGCTTGTTCCGTTCTTTGGTGTCGTGTTTTTCGGCGTTTCCACCTACCAAACCGCGCAGATCATAGAAGCGTTTGGGATTAATTCATCTTTAAACGGTCCAATTCTCATGCTTTCTCTTCTCTTTCTTCCGCATAGCTGGCTTGAACTTCCAGCTTACGCAGTAGCCACTTATCAGGGGTTGCTCCTCTCGGTTTCAATCTTTAGAAAAAGGTTCTTTCAAGAGTTAGGTCGGACGCTTTTTGTGCTACTCATTGTGGGAGTGGAGCTCTTTGTCGCCGCAATTTTTGAGGGAGTGGAGATAACGCTTCAAAACTACGGGTCTATTCTTCCTCTTGTTACGTGGTTACCATTTTTTGTAATTGCCGGTCTGGTTTACAATTTGATAAAAAAAGTAAGGCAAAAAATTTAAAAAATCAACTCTTTATTGCCGCGCTAATCTTTGTTGCTACATCCTGAGGTATGCTTTGCATTTGGTGCGCTTCTCTTGCGTGGACTTCCACGAGTTTCATCACTTCTTCTCTGCTGGATGCGCCCTTGACTTCAAAGTCACACTTCATTCCGACGTCCTTGCACTTAAACTTGTACCCAGCCACACTTTTCACCTCATGCGTTATATTCATCTAACTATATATGCTTTTCCCAATATTATATGTAAGTCGCATTTGTTTTTGACGTTTCTAAAAGAGAGTTAATAGAAGAATAGACCCTTTCTGGTGTAAGCGGAAGCGCGCGAGCTCTGACGCCAGTTGCCGCTTTTAGTGCGTTTGCGATCGCAGGCGCAACTCCTATTATAGGAGGCTCACCTATTCCCTTTGAGCCTATGTTATTCACAAACGGGTCTTGCACTTCAACCCATTCGGCGATGATTTCTCCGATGTCTTCTGAGCAAGGAATTAAGTAGTCAGCGAGATTCGGGTTTAAAACAGCGCCTGAGTTGTCCACAAGCCTTCCTTCAGTAAGCGCGTAGCCCAATCCCTGAATCACCCCTCCTTCTATTTGGCTACTAAAAACAAGTGGGTTGACCACCCTTCCTGAATCGTGTACAGAAACGAATTTCACAAGCTTGATTTTCCCAGTTTGAGTGTCGACTTCAATTTCCGCAAACTGAGCGGCAAAAGTGTTGAGCGCGTATTCGTCCTTGTTCGGTCCACGAGCGCCCTTTCCTATTATCACAAAATTGCCGAGCCTTTTTGCTATTTCTTCAAGCGTTGCCAGCTTTTCCCCTGTTTTCTTTTTTATCACGCCATTTTCTAGTGTGAGCGAACCAAGAGGCGCATCGAAAAGTTGCGAAGCGAGCTCGAGTAGCTGCGTTTTAACATCGCGCGCGGCGCTTCTCACCGCAGGCCCCACGGACGCAAGCGTTTGGCTTCCTCCGCTACCAGGCGAATAAAGCTCGGTTATTGTGTCACCGAGTGTAACCTGAACTTTTTCGATGGGAATGGAGAGCTCTTCTGCAGCAATTTGCGCAAGCGCAGTCTTCGTGCCAGTTCCTATATCCTGAGTCGCGGTGATCACGTTGACCGAACCATCCGAATTAAGTTTTACCTGTGAATAAGCGGGCGGGCCTCCTCCGCCAAACCAAATCACGCTTGCCATTCCCTTAGCCCTGATCTTATCTCCGATTCTTACAACCCTTGGCTCGTCAAACCAGCGTATCAAGCGTGCACCCTTTTCGTACGCTTGTTTCAAACCCTTTGAAGAGTACGGCAAGTTCAAAAGCTGGTCCTTTTCTGCGTAATTTCTGAGCCTGAGCTCAAGCGGGTCAATTCCAAGCTTTTGCGCAAGCTCATCGAGCGCGCACTCAAGCGCAAAATTTCCCTCAACGTAACCGGGTGCTCTAAACGCGGTGTTCGAGACCAAGTTTGTTTTTACCCCCACGATTTCAACCCTTACGTTTTCACATCGATAAAGTGACTTTGTAGGTCCTCCGACGTCCGCCGTCCAACCGTCAACACCGATGTTCACGAGCGCAAAGTGTTCGATCGCGGTGAGTGTGCCATCTTTTTTTGCGCCTATTCTTATTTTCTGCACGGTTTGGCTTCTGTTTCCTGTGACAAGGTTTTCTTCTACTCTGTCCAAGACCACGCGCACTGCTCTTGACAGCGCGCGTGAAACCATCGCGGCAAATAGCGTGTAACGCCCTGCGCCGAACTTGCTTCCAAAACCTCCGCCCATAAAGCTACATATTACGCGTATGTTTTTTTCAGGAATTCCAAGCTCCTCGCTCAGCTCTTTTCGTACGTAGAAGATGGCTTGCGTTGACGTGTGAACAATGAGCGTGTCACCTTCCCACCAGACCACACAACCGTGCGTTTCCATGCAATTGTGCAGTGTAGCCTGGGTGTCAAACCTTTCTTCTATGACCACATCCGCCTCTTTAAAGCCCTTTTCCACGCTACCTCTCTCGTAAACCTTACGCGTGACCTGGTTAGTGGGCTCTTCGATGTTCAAAAACGCGGGTAACGGCTCGTACTCGACGTCTATTTTTTCGATCGCATCAGAAAGAGCCTCCTCCTCTTCTGCCACAACAAAAGCGACTTCTTCGCCTTGGTAGTTCACTTCTTCTCCAAAAAATTTCTTTGCGGCTTCAAAGGGTAGCGTGTGCGCGTTGTGTTTTGTGTAAATCGCGACAACGCTTGGTGTTTCAAGCGCGTTTTGAATATTCACACTTTTCACTTTTGCGTGGGAGTAAGGCGATCGCACAAACTTTCCGTACAAAACGCCTGGCGGATAAACGTCGTGCGTGTACTTTGCGGAGCCCGTGACCTTTGATTTTGCGTCCACCCTTGACACAGGTTTTCCTACAACGTTTAGCCTTTCATCACTCGCCCACGCTTCAACCTCTTCTTCTTCCACTGGCACGTACTCATCCCTGAATCTTCCTTCAAACTCCACGCGTGTTTTAACGAGCTTCACTCAAAACACCTCTTGAAGCCTCTTCAATCGCTCTAAAAATTTTTGGGTATGCGCCGCATCTACAAAGATTTCCAGCCATGTACCTTTTGATTTCTTCAAGCGTGGGGTGAGGGTTTACGCTTAGCAAAAACTTCGCAGACATTATTTGACCAGGCGTGCAGAAACCGCACTGCAACGCGTCGTTTCTTATAAAGCTTTCCTGGAGCGCATCTAGACTGTCGCCTCTAGAAAGCCCTTCGACCGTGGTGATTTCCATCCCATCGACTTGAACCGCGAAAGTAAGACACGAAAGCCTTGACTTTCCGTTCACAAGCACGGTGCACGCGCCGCAGTTTCCCATGTCACACCCTTTCTTTGCACCTGTCAAACCGAGCTTCTTTCTCAAAACGTCGAGCAAAGTCGTTCTTGGCTCGACGAACACGCTAACACGAGAGCCGTTCACTTGAAAAGAAACGCGCACGAAACTCATAACACTTGTTTACGAAAAAACGCTATAAGCGTTACCAATCCTTTAAGTGAGCGCCAATTTTTTGAAGGGTGTCGGGCGAGTCGAGCGCAAAAACTGGGGTGAAATCTACGCTTTTTACCTTTTCGGCGATTTGAGACGCAGATCCGATAAGAGAAAGTTCATCAAGTAGCTCCTTTGCTTGGTTCACCGCTTCGTCTTTTTTGCCTGAGTGATAAAGCGACCTCATTCTTTCAACCTCGTTTTCGTAGCCAAGTGTTTTTAAGTTGCTGTAGTAGTAGTCACCCATAGAACACACGTAAAATGTGATTAAGCGTTTGATTCGCTCAATTGCGCTCGTGTCTTCCGTAAGAGCGACTGGGTAGTACGCGACAAGCTCTTTTCCGTTTAAAATCTTTAGCGCTTTATCAAGCTTTGAAAAAGGGTAAAAAGTGACGATCGCACCGTCAAAGAATTTCGCCGCAATTTTAAGACTTTTTTCGCCCAAAGCCGCAAGATAAACCCTCAACTCTTTTACAGGCTGTGTGAAAAGTCTAAAGCGCGAAGGCGTTTTCGTTTGGAGACTAAGCTCTTTGCCATGCGCCACTTGACGAATTACGCGTAAGTAATCCAATAGCCTCGAGTACGGTCTTTCAAAAGGAATACCGTGCCAGTCTTCCACAACCCTTTTTGCGCTCACCCCAAGCCCAAGAGCAAACCTACCTTCACCAAATTGAGAAAGTGTTGCGCAAGCCATTCCGATCAACGCCGCAGACCTTGAAAACACGTTGACAACACCAGTTCCGACTGTAATCTTTTGTGTAGAAGCAAGTAGCGCGCCACAAACCGAAAAAGCTTCAAGAGACCAAGCTTCGGGCACCCAAAACTCGTTTGCGCAAGCCTCTTCCGCTTTTTTACAAAGAGCTATCACACTTCTAACTTCTGCGTTTCGCCAGTCGAAAGTAACGCCCCATTTAACCAACGCTTTCCTCCTCCAAGCTTTCGTCCACCTCTAAAATCACGGTTGAGCCAATGAACAAAACGCCGCCAAAAATTGCGACGCTGATCAAGCCAGTGTAAAGCGTCTGTTGTGTGTGGTAAGTAGTAAAGTAGTAAAAAAGCGCGTAAAAGAGTGTCAGAATCGTAGACACAAGGTAGAGCGCTAACGCTTTGTTCACTTGTTAAATGAACTAGAGGGTGTTTGTAAGCCTTTTTTCACAAGAAACCATGTTCCAAGCGCCTTTGCGCAAAGCGTTCCTTTTGCGTCGATCACCTCTCCTTCTGCGACAGCGGTTGCACTTCCCATTCTCAGAACTCTTCCTTTGGCTTTAAAAGGCGAGTGTTTAAGCGGTTCAAGAAAGTTCACTTTGAGCTCTATCGTGAGCTGGTCAACGCCTTCGTTGAGCGACATCACCGCAAGCCCTGCGGCGCTATCAAGCGAGTACATAACAACACCGCCGTGAACTATTCCGCCACGTCTTGCGATTCTTTCACTAAAAGAGAAAGAAAGCTCCACTTCTCCCTCGCCAAACTTTTCAAGTTTAAAGCCCATCGCTTCAAATAACGAGCCCTTTTGAGAAAGCTGTTTTTGTAGCTCTTCTTCAAGGTTAACACCCTTTTTTCTTAGCGCTTCAAAAAAGCTTTTTAGCCCACCCGCTTGTGTCACAAGCTCTTCAAAGCTCATTTCACAAACGGTATAATCAAAAACTATTTAAGAATTAGTAATAGTAAGTGACGGTGATTGTAGCGGTTGCGCCGTTGAACAAGTTGTTGTTACCAAAGTAAACCCCAATTGTTCCAGGAAGTATGGGAATTATCAAAGTGCTACTCGTTCCGAACGGTTCCTTTGGGTTAAAGTATCCACCACTCGGATTTGTCATGTAATCCTGAATTTCTATGTAGCCAGTTGTGGTTGTGCTAGTTCCTCTGACTTCCTCCCCGCCCTGGAAGGGCGAGGGTTCCCTCCCAAGGGGTTCATCGTTCCCACCATCGGTTCGGGGCTACATCCCTCATTTGGTGGGCAGTCGAGTGGCTCAGAGAACCACCCCCATTTGAATATGGGACTATCATCCAAATTACGTCTAGTCCCTTTAAGAGGGAAAAGAGATGGTAGATGCTCCTCCCACAGTCCCATTAAGCCCTCAATCGAGCTCGGGAGGAGCGTCATTAGCGTCACTAAGAGAAAAATAGAACTCATATTTAAATATAAGGGGGCTATCCATCCTCGCTCCTCAAAGAGGCGAGGCTTTCCGCCCCCTTAACCCCCAATTTTTGTAATAAGAAGGTAGCCTGGATAGTTTGCGTGAAAAACCACG
>Ga0208314_100255_pt1 | contig 22434 bp, 25 predicted proteins | sample OSPB_Mat_host_9__FD_187144 | JGI IMG/M metagenome (GOLD analysis project Ga0208314, IMG submission 187144) | Extremophilic microbial mat communities from Yellowstone National Park, USA - OSPB_Mat_host_9_15 (SPAdes) (version 3) | ecosystem: Environmental > Aquatic > Thermal springs > Hot (42-90C)...
ATCCTATAGTACTTGGCAATTAGTTTGCTTGTTTTCTGTTTGGATATTTTTATGTTATCATAATAAAATACTGGAATGTTAAGAATAAAGTTGAGAAATTTCTCTTTGTTTGTCTTTATGGTATGTTTTGGTATTTGTGTACTAATTTTTGAAGGAAGGATTTTATGTTTAATCAAAACTAATAACAAGTTTAATTTATATTTCAATAAATTCTTCTTGAAAAAGATATCTATATTCTTTATGTACTTTGACTTTGATAAAAGAATTTTTGTGAAAAGTGAAGTTGAACCTTTCTCATCAGAAAGGAAAATAATATTGGTAACATTGTAAAGTTGTAAATATGTAGAAAGCTTTATTGACATATAGTTGTCAAGAATGTCATAAACTTTGACAGGTTTAGTTTCAAGAATTTTAAAAAAGACATAATCGAAGATGGGATAAGAAATGAAAACTTGAAAGATGGATTTGGCATAAACATTTAAACCTTTTATGTTTAAATAATTAGGTAAAAATATATCAGTTTTTGGAGTATACATGTAATATTTGACTAATGAAAGTTTGTATTCTTCAGGTAGATTAGTTAATTCAAGATTTTTCTTTACATAATAAGTTTCACTTATGTCCATAAGCATTGTTATTAATCTTACTGTTTTTGTTGTATCGAAAATTGGAGGGTATATTTTTTCTAACCTTTTGTCATATAAAGACTTCTTTAAGGTGGTCTTCTTTCTAAAGAAAATCTTGTCATCGGGATATTCCATATCATCCAATTGATAATTTCTTTCAGTATTTTTATTAATTATAGAGATTTTTGTAGTTAAAGAAGGGCTATAATTGGTTAGATACTCAAAAAACTCATTGTAATCCATACTTCTCAATAAAGTAGAGAATTAAAAAGCTATTTAAGTTTTTCCTATTTCTTAGACAGGAACTATTTCTATCTTATCTCCCTTTCTTATGACTTTAAAGGGGACATTTTCTCCATTAGTTGATTCAACAAACTCAGATGGTTTACTATATACTCTTTCTGTTTGTAATATCTTATCTAAGATGCTTTTTGGTATGTTAATGTAGCTATTTAATAGTTCACTTCTTGACATATATTTCATCTCATCATAGTACTTACCAAAAAATTCATTTGAAAAAAGCTCATAAAATTTACTAGTAAATGATATTAATGCTTTTTTATCTTCATTATTAAACATTCTAGGTGTTTTGATGTTTTTCTTTTTTATTAAGTCTGTGTTTAAGGGTTTTGTTACCTCCATAATGAGAATTTTATCTGTTAAATACTCTGGTAAAGTAATGTCTCTATTTGTTGTAATAAGTAATGTCCTCATTGCCAAATATAAGCCTCTATAATTTTTATCTGTCTGAAATTTGATAACATTAGTTGTTGTCATTGTTGTTATTAACTCTAATAGTTTCTCATTTTTTGCCAGTTCTTCTACAAACATATTACCTTCATTCAATAAGGCAGGTAAAGTAGTCATTGAAAGTAATACACGTAAATTATATTCAGTAGTAGGGACAGGATCTGTTGTTTTGATACCAAACAGATTCTTTATTAAGTCAAGTATTAATGATTTCCCTGATTCTTTTCTTCCTCTTATTATCAGCAGTGGGAATAAATTAAACTTATTAACAAAATAAATTTTGAAAGGTGCAATTAAACTGAAGGCTAATATCTTAACAATTGTTTCAGGATCATCATACAAGGATAGAATATTTTTAATAAGAAATGAAGCATTACTTACCAATTGATCAGATATTGTAGGCTTAAAAGTAATCTTATTGTCAATGTCAGCCAAATATCCTGGTTTGTATAAGGTAGAAGAAACTGTTATTACTTTCTTTTGTTTTTCAGACAAATAAAAACCGGGACTAAAATATAATCTTTTTTTAGGTAATTTCTTTGTTGTAGAGAATAAAAATCTTAAGATTTTTTTAACATCTAATATATCAAATCCTTCTTCAGTTAGTTTATTTTCTATTTCTGGTAGAGTCCCTATTACCTTCTGATTGTCAAAGTGTAAAAAATACAACTTTGGTTCATAGTCCAACTGAATAAATTTCACTTTTGTAAATTCTTGTAAATTTGGTAATAATATGTAATCTTTATCATTATGCCTTAAGACAATATTATTAGTGGGATCTTTATAGACATAGGTAACACATTTATCCTCTTTTCTTACTAAACATAACATGTAATCTTCTTAGTTGTCTCTCTATTTAAATCTTTTCTTTTTTCATATGAGTTTTCTATTACAAACAAAAAAACCTGTAGATGTTGAATTTCCCCTTTCCATGTTACCTTTTAGACTTGGTACTAGTGATAATACTTATGTTAAGTTGTCAGAAACACATGTTACAAGAACTCGATCAGTACCTCTATTTATCCAACAAGAAATAAGAGAAGCCTTATCAAGAATAAAAATTCCAAACATTGAAGAATATTTGAGTTTTTCCTTAACCGAAGGTTCTCTCAAAAGTGATGGGTCAAGAGTACTTATAATTTCAGAACCACCAATTTTTGAATCTGTTGTAAATGAATATATTTATAGAACAAAACTTATCTCAAATGAAATTATAAGAGGAGAAATTTCATCAACAGGAACACAATATTATATTGATGTAATAAATGAATATTTGAAACCCTTTAGGACTTTAATCCAGAAGAATGTTATAACATTAAAACTAAGAAGTTATCTATACTTTCTAGTTAGAAATTTAACAGGATTAAATTTCTTAACAACCATTAATAGTATACCAGATGATATTGAAATAGAAGATATAAGAATCAAGAAACTTGACTACCCCCTGATATTAAACACAAACCAAGGATCTGTAATGACCAATGTACAATTTACAGAAACAGTATATGGATATCCTTCATATCAGTTTTTAACAACCCTCTTTCAGAAACTTGCCGAAGAACATGGAAAAGTTTTTAATGAAATACAACCAATTTCTGAATTCACATATTATTTCAATAGAACCAGTTGGAGAGTTTCTGTAAATAATAGAGAGGTATCTACAGACTTATTTTCTACTACCATAAGGAAAGTAGGGAAATTAGTTCCACTAACAATTCTAGACATAGTATGCACCAAAGACTTTGTAGGAAGGAAACTCAGTTTAGATTTCACAAGTACTTGTACAGTACCATCAATTTTCGGAGCAATCTTACTTTATGCATTAAGAGAACTTAGAACAATTGGAATTATTGGAACTACTGGAAGTGGAAAAACAACAACATTAATGGCTATTGCTTCAGGTTTACCAAAACTAGACATTTTAGTTATTGAAGAAGTACCAGAAATAAGATTACCCATAGAAACTGTTGAATATTTAAATGAAAGATCAGGTTTCAGAAAAACCGAGACTGATATAACATTAGAACAACTATTGAAAGCCTCAAAAAGAAAAAGACCTTCAATAATAATCATAGGTGAGTTAAGAGATAAGTTTGATTTTACAGTATTCTTAAGAGATGCATTAAATGCTGGTTCTGCTGGTATGTTCACCAGTCATGCTCCTAATACAAGAGGTTTTATTGCCAGACTATTATCTTATGGTTTTGATCCTTCTGCTATTGCTTCAATACCTTTTGTGGCACTAATGAAACATTATCCATCTAGAAAAATGAGAAGACTATCAGAACTTATGATAGTAACAGTACAAAAAACAAAAGAAAAGGGAATACCTAGAGTTACTTATACAAACCTCTTCACATATGATAAAGAAACTGATACCTATACACTATCTTTCAAAAATGAGTCAGAAATGTTAAAGTTTGTGGCTTCCACAGTATTTGAAGATTCTGATATATCAAAAACTATGGAGAATATTGAGAAATTGAAAGACTTCTTAAGTACAAAAGCAGAGTTCATAAGAAAACAAGCATTTATTCCAATTCAAGAAAAAAGAAGAATAATAGAAGAATTTTATAAAACAACTACTTTTTAAAATGAGAAATAAAAAAACATATACTTTGAAAAACAAAAATGGAAAACCTGTAATGATAGTAATAATAAAAAACCCTAAACTGGAAAAACTTCTTCTGAAAAAAGAAACAAAGTGAAAAGGAAAATAGATCAGAAACTTTATATATCCAGAATTCCCATTGTTTCTTATGATAACTTATAATGAGGAATATCTTTCCAACCTCAAATTCCTCTACAATTTAATTCATAAAATAGAAAGTGAAGTAATTGATAACTTTGAGAACATCAAAGCAGAACTGGAAAACGAATTGAAAGAAAAAATGGAAGCATACCCTCCCAACTTTGAAGAATACCAATACCTTGAACCAAAAGTGGAAGAAATCAAAGCAACTGCTGTAAGAAGACCAAAAATAAAATATAACCTTGTTGGATATGGTAAAATATTATTCATTTCCATTCAAGATCCCATTTTTATTCCTAGTGGTCATGAAAGAACTAAGGGTGTTGAATTTTATATTTACATTTCTACTCAAAAATCAAAACCAATATCATTATCACAAATGAGTTATAAGTTGAGAAATATTTATTACTTTGTAGATAAATTGACTGATAATCCATCCAGATACATCATATTATTTGCTCCAAAAGTCTCTGACAGAGTAAAAAGTATGTTGTTAAATTTTAAATCAAATAAAATTTATGTGCTTTCAACTCTTGATGAAATAGTAACTTTCATAGCTCAAAAATATGCAGAAAGATTAGAAAAATATGTTTCAAATCTTAAATACAGAGGAAAATATTTATTATTAGTCAAATATTTTGAACAAATAATAAATGTGTTGGGCTTTGAAGTTCCACAAACTATCAAATCAAAAATTAGTATGCTACCACTTACAAGACCACCAATTCAAACAAAACAAAAATTAAGAGCCTTAACACAAGCTCAAGCAGAATTAATGGGTTATAATGATCAGCTGATACTTTATCAAGTGGAAACTAAGGTTGAAAAACTAAAAGAGTATATGGGTACTATCTATTATAATAAGGTCTTATCTTCCTTTACGAATGAAATTTCAAAAGGTGTTATGAAACTAAGGCTAATGTTTACTGATGATGAAAGAGAAAAGAGAGACCTAAAAAGAGAAATAAATCAATTAGACTCGATCTTTAGTAATTATATGAGTACACTTTAATTAATACAGAATAAAAAACTCCTAACTTTATCAACCATTTTTTTCATATTTGTAATAAAAATTCAAAGTAACGTTTTCTATACTTGATAATTCTATTTTTTGTTTTTATCTCTTAAATATAAAATGGGTTTTCTCATTGAATAAACAAATTATTACTGTTTAACTGGATTGATTGTTAAAAAACTTCTTTTTCGTTTTATGACACGAACAGATGTCAGTCTGAATCAAAAGATATTTGAAAGATCAGTAACGTTAAGAACATCTACCATCCTTATCTGACATAAGAATAACTTGTAAGCCTAGTAAAAATTATAAGGGGAAAAAGGACGTTATTTACGTCCTGGTTTATCAGGGGTTTACGTGACTATATTCTTAATTATTGTCTATATAACAGAAGATCATATATATTTATAATAAACCCCCTTTTATACAACAATAATTAAGAATATATAGAGGCATAGTAGGTGACTACAACGACTTTTTTCACGTTCTCTACCCTGCTTTTTTAGTTTTATTGTTTCAATTTATTCTTTCCTCCAAAACCAAAATTACTTGTTCAGTCTATTGGCTAACTAAAACCAATGATGAGATATTGGTAATTTTGTAATTCAGCTAAAACATATGCATAATATCCAGTCCCTGAAAGGGTTATATAGATTTTATCATGTGGTGGTATTCTTAATGCTTTAATATTACAAACATGTATAAAAACATTATTATAATTATAAATCAACCCAGTTATATGGTAGAATGGAGGAGAAGGAAGATTTCCTTTTACCTGTCCTGGTGGAAGATTAACAATACTATGATTTGTTAGTTCAAATGTGGTGGATACTATCAGGTAGACACACTGATTAGAACAATTTATTAAACAAATTTTACAAGAAGTTGGGGAAATGTATTTGATTAAATAGACATGTGTATGATAATATTCTAATTCTTTGGTGATTGTATTTATATATGATTCTTGTTGTAAATAAGCTGATACTAAAAATGAATAAGGTATAATCAACATGATAAGTAAAACACTCATAACAATCATCATTTTCATGGGTCTTCCCTATTTTTTAATAAATAATTAAAAATAATGAATATTGGCTTCCTTTCCACCTAACCTATTATGAATACAATAAACTTAAATACGAGTTTTGCCTTAAATGTGACTTGATATGAATGGATGAAAGAAAAGAAGATGTATCAAATTTAGATGAATATGTTTTTGTTCCTATAATAAATCCCGTGAAAAATAACATTGACTATATATACGATGGGCAAAAACTTATCATAAATAAAGAGGGTACAAAAATTGTTGAAATTAGTATTCCTACTGATGTCAAACATATTACTAAAATAACTCTTAAGAATAACAACAAAATTAAGATTAGAAATATTCTTATCCTTTTTGGGTATGCTGTAGATGAAGATACATTAGGATTGGTGCAAACATTAGATCTCTTTACTCATGTTGATGGAGTTTTGGTCAATGGTAGAATAACTATGCTTAGTCATTCATTATCTAAACAAGAAATTATATTTTCTAAGGATAATAATCTGAACGAACTGTATTTCCTAAGGAAATCTTCTAAACTTGAGCTTCAGAATGATGTGAAAATTAGTTTAATAACCACATTAAAAATTGTAAGAAAATCCACTCTTTGTTCATTGAGAAACATTAATAAGGAGAAATTAAAAGAAAGACTGAAAGGGATTATTGACTTGTACGGGATTAAGAATGAAGAAGATATTGAAAAACTAGTGGTTAAGCTTAGTCATGTTATCTGGTACAACAACATTTAAATTCAAAAATCTTTTTGATTGATTTATTTTTCCCCTTTACCAGTTATCTGACATACTTTGAAAGATTGTTAGCAACTGTTGGAAAAAGTTCCCTACTTACTACAACATAATGACCTTTATATGTTAGAATATAGTAATCATTTTCTTGGTTTTGAAACTCTTCAGAGTATACAGCTATTTTATCCGTTCCAAGGAATTTCTTTAAAGCATCAAGGAGTTGGTTTGTTAACTCATTGGATTGTTCTGGTTTAAAGAGTACTAGTAATTTATATCTATCATCATATATATCCATTGTTAATGGCAATAAGATTGAACCGTCAGGTCGAAACAAGAGGTTGAGAGTAGTACCAAGTTTCTCATAAGAACCTCGTATTTTTATATCTCTTGTTTGAAACCACTCTATATTGAAACTTAAATAGTCAGGTACAAGTGGAATTAATTTTGTTAAAACAGTTAATGCTTTGGAAAGTACTTTTTTATACTCCTTTTTTGTAAAAGCCTTAATAATTATTACTGTGTTAGAACCACGAAACTTGTTTAGGACTCTTCTTATTTCTTCAGGGAAGAAAGAAGCTATTTTTGGATATGTGTCTTTCATATCAATCGATAAGGGGTATATTTTACCATTAAAATAAAGGAAGTCATCTGGAGATGTTACTGATCTGTATATACAGCCTTTATTGGTACATGTTAAATAAAAAGGTTGGTTTAAAGTATTTATGAACTCAACTAATTTTTGGTCAATACCTTTTATTATTCTACCTTCCAAGGAAAGAGATTGTTTGTATGGGGATATTTTATCCAAATTGGGTATGTTTAATACTTCCATTATTATTTTTTTCGTCTCATTCCTATATATAGAGGATAACTCCACTTTTTCAACGGTGTCAAGTACATAGTCTATTATTATCCTCTCTGTGTTAGTTTCATCCCTATCAGAAGCAGTCTCTATTTCAACACTACCCGATTCTTCCCTTTCAGTTATATTCAAATAAGTTATAATGTTAAGCTTTTGAATCAACTCCTTTATTTTTTCATGTATTTTTTCATGGTTCCCAGAAAAGGTAAAATAACTTCTATTTATTTGTTTATCCAGAACTAGACTTACCCATTCACTGTCTGGATACTTAACAATAAGTCTTTTTATAGTTTCATAATTAAATATTCCACCTATCTCGATACTACTTACTCTGTTATTGAGGTAATAAATACTTATATTCTTTGCTTTAATACTGTTTTCATTTACGAGAATATCTTTTTTAACCATATCCCTCTTTTCCTCAATACCGATTTTCATACTTAAAGTCTTTTTTAAAGCCACTAAGAGAAAAGTTTAAATATTAAGATTACCCCTAATTTGGAATCAAGGAGGAAATTAATATGAGTAATCAAAGTCAAGAATTGGAAGCTAAAGTTGTAAGAAAGATAAATGTAAAAATGGCAAAATTATCTTCAGTTTTTATAACCATGAACACTGGTGTAAAAGTTTCAGTGGATAGTCCTGGAAGTTATCCTGTTACTTGTGATGGAGATGAGTGGAGATTTCAGTATGAATTTCTCAGTTGTTACAGACTCATAGATGGGGTAATAAAGAGGGTTAATGGGTTTTATCTTACAAAAGATGATCTTATATCTGTAAATTTAGTACCTTTAGTATATCCATACAAGCCTAAAAAAATGTTTAATTCACAACAAGAAGCTGATGAATTTGCTCAAAAATTAAGGAATCTACTTAATGAAAACTCATTATTGGTAATAAACGAAATCAGTGTGAAAATATATAGAAACATTCAAGAGCCAGAATTAATAGAATTCCCCTTAATTGCCAAATATGGAGACTTGTATGTATATAAGGTTCCTGGTCAGATAGAAGATCCAAATGTTAGGAACCATCTAATTTCTGTATTAGAAATCGGAAAATATCAAGTACTGTTTTATGAAGGTGTTACATTAATACATAGTGTTAGTTTTAGTGGTGATGCTAAAATTGTTAGTACTGGTAGTACAGGTGTCTATTTTAAAGTAATTTCTGAAGGTGAAGGAATTACTGGTTCCTTAAGTCCTGGAACTTATCTCTTTGTTCTTCCAAATGTGAAATCCAGTTAAGTTTTTTATAATCTTTCTTTAATTTTCATACTGATGTTGCCATATACAAACTAAAAAAGTAGTTTTATCTGCAAATAAATACTACCTGATAACACATCCGAAGCCATCAAAGTGAAGATAAGTAAAAAGTTTTTCAGTATTTAATATCTTATTGGATATAATATCAAACAACTGTTTTTAGACTCTAAGGAATTAAAGAGATTTTAAAAATAATAGGTTAAAATGAAACAGTTAAGATTTCCTAACCTCTTCATACAGAATAACTTATCTCAAGATAATATTAAGACGAGTGAAAAACTGGAAATTATGAGGCATATAGCAAATCAAATAAGTGGTGATACTTCATTAAAAATATATTACCATCTTATGACAGAAGACAAGAAAATGTATAGAATTAATCCGTTCGAAAATTCCCACCCCATCAATATTTTGTCTAATGCTTATGTCTATATAAAAGACACTTTTCGTCTTACTGATAGTCCAGCAAGTTATTATTTACCTTTCCTAGAAGGAGAATATTTAATATTATATGCTTATTTGTCTAAACAAGGTTATGAGTTTTATTATTCGATACCTACTCCTAAACTTAGATACATTGCTTATGCTATTCGATTTCTAGACTACAATCTAGTTGTTGTAGAAGTAGCTGATCTTGATGTTGTAACAAATAATTTAAATCTCCCAAGAATTGTACACGATGTTTTAGGTACTAAACAAGTTAAAGAGTTAACTGATGAGGATATAGAAAATATTATATCGGAACTGGACTCTCAGAGACCTTTTGCTGGATATGATTTTGTTGAAGCATGGAGAACAATTACCAGTTATGCTGAAACAAATGACCCTTCATTGGTAGGAGATGTATACTCCATTATAGAACAGTATAAGAAGATAATTACTCCAACTCATGGGGTATACGACATAGAGACTGACCAATTCATTGAAGGATATAGGAATTTTTGAAACTTTTTATTAGATTAACTTCCTCTCCATTCTAGAGTAGGAAGGAAGGTAGAACTAATTGGGTTTATTGTTAGCTCTAATAAGAGGTTTCTTGTCTTCCTCTTTCTCCAGAAGGAATTTTCATTCTTCCAGTGTGGAAAGGTAGTAAGTGTTTTCTAAAAGGGAAGGTAAGTTTTTGCCTTAGAGTTAAGTGTTTTAAAGAAGCTTTGTTATGAAATTTGGTACTGATGAAAAGAGTGAAACGACTTCCAAAAATACCCCTCTAAATAAGAATGAGATTGTAGTAGGAAATGTAAGTATTCGTTATAAAAATGGCAGATTAAGTCGTATAATCATAGATGGTGATTTTGATGAAAGGAATTTAGAAGAAAAGGTTGTTGGACTACCTGATAGTGATTGGGCAATTCTAGTCCTTAATAGGAAAATACCCATATTTCATGTCAGTCTAAAAGCTGGACATGAAATAATGCATGAAAAACTAAAGGAGTTAATTAAAAATCTTGATATTATAACTTATTTAAGTATCTCAGAAAAAGGCATAAGTGGGACTGTTAACATAGAAACAACACCAGATAAACAATCTTCAGTAGAAACGATAACAATATACTATGATTATAACACTATTGTACGAGTAGATTTAGGCTCTATATACTCTGGCAAAACGAAAAAAGTCTTAGCTAAAGTGTTAAACATACCTGGTTTAGGTAAAATAGCCCCTACAATTGACGTCCTTTCTATAAAGGGAGATCTAACAAAAAGTCTCAATCAGAAGTTGCTTATTGATTTTCTAAATACTGTTAACAAACCTCTTAACTTAAAAGGTAAAGATGGAACTTGTATTGTTAACTTTAGACCTGGAGATTCTTTCTTATATTTTGATAAGAAAATCTACCCAATGATAGTTGGTATGAAAAAAAGATATCCAAAAATAGCCTCTTTCCTACCTGAAGAAATAAGAAAAGTCTATGATAGATTCAGTGGTCTCAACACAGTAATATATTTCAAGACTTCAACAATGAGTGAGTATAAAAATGCACTTCCCAAAGTATTAGCTGTTCTATCAAAACTAAATACATCTGTATCTCTACCTGAATATTTAACTTTCGATGAAAAATGGTTTGTGGCAAATGGGATAGCAATAAGAGATTCTTATGAAAAGCTGGATAATATAAACTTCTTATTCAAACCTGAAGCTCAAGTATTACTTCCAATAAGGATTATTGTATATAATGAGATACAAAAAATACTAATATTTTATAGACCAAATGACTCAGACAAAATAATAAAACCTTTCCTTGATGCTTTGAAGAAATTTCTGGGAACAGATAAAATAGCCATATACTCTGAAGACCTTCAAGAACAAGAAAACAGTGAAATAAGGTATTACCTCTTCAAATATGATGATTATTTTATAGTAACAAATAAGGAACTTTTACCCACGGTTGCTCATGATCCTACAAGGTTTATTAACCCAAAGTAAGGAAGTAGATGGAGTTTTTTAAACACTAATGAATTTTTATGAAACTAAATCGTGATGGAATCATAATGTTATTTATACCATCTCTTATTACTTTCCTTTCCACTTATGTTACATTTCCCAGTAATTATTTGTTTGCCATTATTTCATCTGTTTCTGTATTTTCTCTTATTTTCATTTCATATAACTTTGATTATATTTGGATGTTGTTGAAGGAACTTCCTTTAGGTTCAAATTTTGTGGAGAAGAAGTTTCCTGGTTTTTCAGTCTATAGAAACAAAATGGTTTTAATAGAAACAAAGGATCCTTATAAGAAATATTTAGGGTTTTTTATTTATAGTCTCAATTATGATATTTCTGTCAGAACAACTTCATATGAGTTACTTCTTTCCAGACTACAAAAACTATTAACTGACACCAGAACACAAAAACTGGACTTACATTTGGCTTTAACAGAACAACAACCACTGATAATTTCAGCAGTCATGTTACAAAAGCTTCCTTTTAAGCATCGAAAACTAATGGAAAAAATAAATAAACATCTAAAAAGATTAACAGTTGAAGAAGAAGTGAATATTCCTTCTTACATGTTACAAGAGGAAATAATTAGTAGGAGTTCTTATGGGTTGGATATTTTGATGATTGGATTTAAGGGAGAAACAAAAGAAGGGATTTATAAAAAACTAAAAGGCTTCAATGATATTGTAAATCAAGAGTTAAAAAGCAATGGGATTCAAGTAACATTATTGTCTAACATGAGACTTGTGTATGTATTTATTTCCTTCCTATACGGTATTTTAGTTCCAAATGAGTTTGAGGATATAAAACTCTCAGATTTGGGATAATAATGAAAGAACAATTAATCAAACTAGTAACAACTTTAATTTTTCTAGTACATTCAGACAAAATCTATTATCCAGATTTCTTAAAAATACAAACCAATTTTCTCCTAAAACCAAATGGTGATATGTTGTTTCTTATTCCCTATAAATCTTATTACAGAGAAGATAAAAACTATTATGTAATTGATTATGGAAATCTAATAATAAAAGTAGACAAAGAATTTATAAAAGAAGCTTTTAAGTTATTATTGAAAGATTTAAGAGGGAAAAAAGTATCTCCACACATAAGTAAATTCTCAGATGATGAAGTGACAAATTACTATCGTTTTCTAACAAACAACAGAAATCAATAAGTTTTTCAGATATTTAAATCCAAATTATCAAAGTTTAGCTTATTTAAGCTTTGGATGTCTCTTAATGTGAATTTCTTATTATTTATTATGATTGTCAATTCATTTATTATTTCAACATAATCAAGTTCTTTGTTTAATTTGAGAACAAAATCAGCTACTTCTGAATAGAAAGTGAAAAGATAAACCTTTTTCACCTTATCGAATTTATGTATATTCTTTATGACTGTTTTGACAATTTCTGGTGTTCTCACTATTATTTTATCTCCTATGATAATATCATCTTTCTTTAATATCATATTCATGTCTAAAGAAGAGATTTCCTTAGTGAAGAGGTATTTCAACTTTTTATAGTCTTCTATATCAATGTTTATTTTGTTATTGATTCTTAATTTGACACCTTGATTAAACTTAAAAAAGTGAAATAAATTACCATTAAAATCAAAGGTTAATTCATCATACTTAGCCAATCCTGTTTTTAAATCAACAAATCCGTTTTTGTGTATATAAAACTTACCAATTATACAACCTTCTTTGTCTGTTATTTTATTATATATTTCAAAACTCTTAGGTATGTCTAAGTCTGGTAAAACAACACAATCAGTGTCCTTAAGTCTACTAAAGTACATTTTAGAAAACAGGTCAAAAGAACTTGTAAGTTTTATAATCATAAATGAAATTAGTTTATTTAAAACATGGTTTAAGGGTTCTAAAAGAACAAATTTAAAAAGCTTTACCAAATAGGAAGTGTGAGTTATATGACAATTATAAACTTTGACACTGTTCTTGAAAGTGAAGCCAATTTTATTTGTGTCCCCTTCAAGTTTAATATGAAAGAATTATATTTGGTAACAAAGTGTGCATATTTCCTATTTGATGATAACTCTGAGTTGTATTATTTTTCCCTTAGAAGAAACGAACAAGTTTCAGTTGTAAAAGAAAATTCTTATATAGACTTTGAGATAACAACACGAAATTCAAAAACAAACATTAGAATTAGTAAGGAAGAGAAACAAATAAAGATAAGTGGTCTTTACAAAGAGAGTAAAAGAGGAGAAATAAAACTTAAACCTGTAGGAGGAACAAAAGTGTTTTATTTAGTAGCTGAAGAAGTATTGAAAGATATAAAAGAAAGAATAAGAGAGGAATCTCTTTCATTTCCAAAATATAGAGGCTAGAAAACTGTTAACAGTCTACAGAGAAACCTTTAAATACTTGTTTGCCAAGACTTCTTATAGTGATGCTGTTGATACTCCTCCCCAGCTCGATTGGGAGTTCAATGAGACTGTGGGAGGGGTATCTAGTGACACTTCTTCCCTTCAAGGGGCTAGACTTCTTGGATGAAAGCCCCCTAATCAAGGGGTGGGTCTCTGCTCCACCCGTCTGCCCACCAGATGAGACATGTAAACCCGAATCGATGGTGGGAACGATGACCCCACTAGAAGGGTCACTCCCACCCTTCTAGTGAGGGGAGGAAGCCAGTACAAATTTGCCTAAAATTGAAAGTGGTCTTCCAAAAGGAAGACAACTTTTTAAAATTACCCTTTAATATGCCAAAGGAATTGGATAGATTTGAATTAATCAAATTTATAAAACATAACAAAATAGAACTGAGTGGAAATAATTTTTTGATTGTTTATAAGTTAGTTTCAGAGGAATGTAAAAAAATAAACAGAAAAAACAAGGCAAACATTTGTAACCCAGATCTCATAATTTCAAAACTTTTTACTATAGGGAAAAAAGGTAATTATGAAATAGAAATTGATGAAAATAATAATTTTGTAGGATTCTATAAAAAAGGTGGTGGAAAAGGTAAAAAATTATCTTTTGTGACTACCTTTGTTGATTTATTGTATGCAATTTCCTATTTGGTTAGGAAAATCACTACTGAAAATATCAAAGTATTTTTGAGATAACTTTTTAACTTCCTTTATCAAAAAATAAATATGGATGACCTTTCAGCTTTTTATTTATTTAAAAAACTTCTTCTGTTAGAATTTCTGTTAATAGTTGTTACCATTATTTTCACACTAAGTTTTATTTATTTTGTTTCACCACATTCGATTATAAGAGTCTTAAGTTTTATTTTCCTTTTTTCTGCTAATACATTAAATGTTGGATTTATTCTTTTTTTACATTCAAAAAGGTTAACCAAATATATGGCAATTGGGATTGACAATAATTCAAGATATGCAAAGTTAATAATAACCTATTTATTTTCAATGTTCTTCATTTGGCTTGTTTTGATGAGGTGATGTTTTATGGCAAGTAAGGTTTTTAAAATAATAGGAGTTAACATGAAACTGTCACTAGAAGATTTTATGGAAGAAGTGAGACAAACAAAAGTATATAAGAAAGTATATTTAGTAAGTGGGTCTAATTATGTTAAATTACTAAAGGAGCTTGATAAGATTGAACCTCTAATAAAAAGTGTGGAACTCGATGATGAGTATGATATGGTTATTTTAACTAATGGGATAAAAGTGGATATTACAGAGGTTGCTTGGGATTTATTGTCACTCAAAAAAACTATAAAGTATTTACAAAAGCTTTCACAGTTGGAACCCAAAAATAAACTACAAGTGTTAAGTTATATTGATATAAGGAGACTTAAGCTTTATGATAACACCTTTAGAAATACTGTCCTAACATTAGAACACAAAAAACTATATGTGGCAAAAGGGAATGTGCTTGTGGCTGGAAACTATAGATTTTATAAAACAATGAAGAAAATCATTGATTTAAACCTTAAGAGTTCCAGTTTTATGTACATTGTTGTAAAGTCTAAAGAATTTGATCCAAACAAACTAAAAGAATTTGTCGGAAATAAAGACTATGTATCAATACTAATAACTAAAAAGGGAATAACAATTAAAGAATATGGGGAAGATCACAGTTTATAGTAGTCAATAATGTCATAAGTGTCTTTTTTAATTACAAAAAGTTCTTTTGTTGTTATTCCTTCATTTAGGATTAGATTTCCAAATTTTATGTCCTTGATGGTATGTATGAATGTTGAATATAATAGATATTCATCTTGGTTGAAATTAGGTATATGTATTGCTCTAAGAGGTGTCTCTATTTTGTCTTCATCTGTGGAGTCATATAAAACAGAAGGAAGATAATTTTTGGCAAATCTAATTCCATACAAATATCCTCTGTAAAGCATTTTCACATCAACAAAACTCATCTGTACAGATTCTATTTCATTGAGTTTAAACCTTGTATTGGAAAGTGTATACATCTTATTATCATTATCTAAAAATTTGTTTTTATTATAAATTCTTACAGTTCCTAAATTTTTATTTTTGTTTCTCACTATGCCTAAAATGTTTTTGTCATATATTCTAACTTTACAATTTTGTACTATTTTTAGGAAGAAGTCTGATATATCTTCTTTATAAAGAGCAGATGTTATAAGACTATCCTTAACTGTTATATTCTTCTCTTTTAAGTAACTTATGGTTTTGTCTCTTATTTCATAAGCCTTTTCACCTAGTAAATCTTCTTTGTTAACTACTAACCATATACTATCAAAGTTGAAGGCTTTAAGCATCTTTATATAATGGTCTAATTCTTGTTCTTCAAATGAATCAACAAAAAGTACTACCTCATCTGTTATTCTTAAGGAGTTTATTTGTTGGTGGAATAAGTCTTTTTGACCACCTATATCTTGGAGTGAAAATATTTTCCCAGTTATTTTGTCTGGTTGTGGTACTTTTTCTACTATTCTTTGATATTTATTATCTTGTAATATTAAGTACTGTCTGGACATAAAGGGTTGTACAGTTTTTCCATCAAAATAAAACGTTTTTTGAGCTGTATAGATTGTTCTATCTTGTATTTTTTCTGTAGGACTTTCATACAAAAGGAATTGTTTCCAATTATTTGGAATGTTGTTTAATTCTGCCTCAAATTTGGCATATTTTATAACTTCTTCTGTATGGGATCCAAAATAATTATGTTTTAACATAAATGTGGCTAAGGCAGTTGTTTTTCCTGTATCTCCTTTTCCTAACAGTGAAATAAGCATATCAAACTTATTTATTTAAATATTATCTCCTAGGGAAATCAGGAAAATCATTTTCAAACCTTAGAACAACATCATCTTTTTCTGTTACACATAAGGCTTTGAGTAATTCAATTTTAATTGATTTTACTTTAAATATTGTCTGTTGTTCATGACGTATTTTAAGACAGATTAAAGGTTCATCACCTTTTTCATACTCACCTGATGTGGGATTAATTTCTATAACAATTTTCACATTTTAAACATATTGTTTTTAAGAACATGATAAAACAGTTACTTTTCTTAGTACTATTATTTTTTGCTTTCTCAACACTTGCTTTGTCATATGGGACAAATAATTTCATCTATAATTTCAATACAAATACAATACTCTATTTGTCTTTTGGTAGTACTTCTCTTGTTTGTTTATTTACCACCATATGTTATATGAACTTCTATGATATGAACTCTCAAAGTCTTAATCAATTAGTTTTCAGTACATTTGGAATAGAAGTTATTTATACTGAATATGTGGAATGTAGTCTTAATACCATTTTTAGTTTAGATACTGTTAGTCTTTCTAAACCAGTTTATGGTGTTTTACTCCTTAATGATAGTACATATGGTTGTCTCAAACTGGATGTCTATTATCTAAGTCTTTCTATTCGTCCTGGAGAGTATTTTACATCAGTCAGTGATTACAATAATACATTATTTTATATTGAAAAAGGAGAACAGTTTTTCATAACCATTCTAAAAGAACCCTTATACATTTGTCTTGTTTGTTTCAAACCATATTTGATTCTTCCTTCATCTTATTATCCAATAACAAACTGTAATACCACATTAACATGTAACTTGTTGTTGGATTTACCATCATTCGATTTTGGAGTCTCAGTCTTTTCAAAATATTACACTCTTTGTACAATAACAAATAGGGATTATACAAATAATATGGGTTTATTATTTCTTTCTGCCTTCAATAATAGTCTTATGGTTGTTGATTATAATATTCCAGGAACTGTAAATAATATAGTAGTATATGATACTGAAACAGTCATTCCGTTTTATAGTTTTGTAAAGGTTTGTATAGGAACATATAAAACGAGTTTTTTGTTGTCTTGTACACTTCAATCTAGTACTCCTACTACTATTACTTCTTGTTCTTTTTCAAAATTCACCTCTCTGTCTATCAGTTTAGTCATGATTGCATTCGGACTTCTTGTATTGGAAATCTTTTATCCTTTTATTCTTACAGACCTGAAACCTAGATCATTATTTTCCAACCTTCCTTTAGTACTTAACCTTATTCCATATTTGGTTTCCATATTCCTTTTCTTAGTATCTATAACTAATTTTGTAAATGGAGTATGTTATATATTGAAAAGGTTCGGCTTTATGTCTCCTCCATTTATGTCACTGATTTCATTAACTACTTCACAACTTTACATAATATTGATAGGAATTGCCATTTTGGTGACCTCTGGAATAATACTTCCTCTACTAAATATAAAATATTCATCTCTTCTTAACAGTGTCAGTATTGTTGTATCCAACATCATAATGATTTATTTTGAATTTTTTGTCTCAGAATTTAATATTTTAATATTTTCATTCTTTTTCTCTTTCTTTGTCACATTAGGGTTGGTGTTGTTATTATTATTTGTTACTGTAGAGTTTATTTATGATTTGTTAACAAAAAACAGTATAAGGATAGGTGTTATGGTCTTTGGTGTCTCATCTTTTTACCTATTTTTCATTACCAATTTAGTGATACCTAACTTACCAACTTTGGGGAGTATGTTTGTTTTTCCTTTCATTTTTCTATTTCCTTTGTCTCAAATTTCTCCTTACTTAATCAACTTCAACTTCCTCTTTTCAATGTCTTTTATTAGTGCCTTGTTATTTTTTATTTATTCTGTAACTGAAGTAATAATAATTTATATGTCAAAAATAATCCAAAATGTAGAACTCTAATACTTAGAGTGTGAAAACAAATGATAAAACATTGTTAACAATCCTACTTATTGTATTATGTATGAACTTCAATGGTGGAATATATAATGATACTAAAAATAACATTGTTGTAAGGATAATAGTGTCTTTAAGGAGGAATGAAACAGAACCAAGATCATTGACAAAATTTAAACTTAAAGCAGGATTTACAGGTGATAGAAAACCTGAGAGAATATGAATTGCATTTATAACAACAATAAATAATATTGAGTCTGATAATACTGAAGAGTAATTTTCAGTCAAAATCAGTCTTACTAATCCCAGTCCAAATCTCAAAGAAAAAACTAGAAATGTAACCTTTATTAGAGGTAGGATGAAGATTAATGCCCCTCTCAAAACTATCAAAAAGAGAAAATAAAATAATAAGAAAACAAAAGAGTAGTATGAAATAGAGTAGGCTATTTTTAGACCTAAAGTTACAGCTTGTATGGCAGTTCCAAAAATTCTTCCAATAACTGGTATGTTTGTCAGGGCTTGAACAATAGAGATTACAATGATGGAAATGATTAATGCATTGATTAGAATTGAAAACTCAGAAAATAGAGATGGAGTTGGAAAATATATTTGACCAACATTATTTAGAATTAGTGAACAAATATTTGTATATGATAGAGACATGTTAAAAATAAACAGGAGAATTGTAAGAAGAAAAAGGTACTTCATAACTCTTTCCAAGTCAGTATAGTAGTCAAATATATAGGAAAACTTTCTCGTAGTTATAAATCCGAAAATAACCAAGGCAAGACCAAAAAACACCGATTCAATTTTTATCATCACATTCTTTACTGAGAGATTGTTGATATTAATACTTATACAATGATTTGACCCATTTAAGATAGTTGAAGAAATGGAAAGGAAAGTGGAAAAGAATGTTGTGTTACCTTCCTGTAAAACAAAACTATTACAAGTAATAAGTAAAGAACTTTGAAAGATGAGGGTTTTATTATTAACTGTTATTACTGGAATGTTTTGGTCATATACTTGATAATAATATCCTATGGAGGTAGAATTATAAATTATGGATGGATATACATAGAGATATAAATGTTGAGTTTCAGGTATTTTGTTTTGATAAGAATTTTCATTGGTTATGGAAGTACAGGTTCCTGAGACTGTTCCTTGAACTGTTGTTAAATATAATATAATATAATTATCTTTTAGATTTACAGGTTGTTGTACTATATCAAAATTATTGAATAGAAGATTGAAAGGACAAAAGACAACTCCAACATTTGTACAAGTGATAGGTTTTGCTGTACATTTATAAAATAGGAAAGCTAAAGGTTTACATAAATTAATACCAAAATTTGAGCCAGAAAACCTACCTGAAGATCCTATTACAAAACAGAAATAACCATACAAAAAGTTTGAAAAAGTAGAAAATGAAGAAGATAATAAAGAAATAGTAACTCCATTGCCTTGTTCAGAGACATTTGAAAGAATTGTCACAATATTGTTTGAAGTGAGTTCAGAAATTGTCATATAATAAACTACTCTAACCAAAGGATAATAACAAACTGAAAGAGGATACCTTATGATAGGTTCATTAGATACAGTAAGCAAAATAGTAAAAGTTAATGTTGACAAGGAAGAAGTAAACACAGATGATTTAAGTACATGATGGAGGTATGTGGTATAAAATGTTGTTATTGTAATATTATATAGTTCAGACTCAGATATGGAAAAACAAGGAAATAAAGTAAAAAGGTATGTAAAATTAAATTCCACATAATCAGAGAATGTTCTGAGACAAGGTTGAAACTTATATGTAATAGTTGTCCAATAACTATAAAGACTACATCTTACATTTATGGATCCAGTAACATTGGAGAAAAGTTGATATGAATATGAATAAGTATATGTAATAGTTACTGTTTTGGTTGATGTTATGATTTTAGTTTTAGTAATTGTACTATTGCCACAAGTACAAGTATATGTTCTTGTGTGAAAACAAAAAACTGTACAAGTAGTTGTAAGAGGAAAAGTAGTATTATAAGATGTATAATAATAAACCTTGGAAATACAGTAATAGAAACCACCACAACTCTTTGAGACAACACCAAAATAAGAAACAATACCAAAAACAGTTAACATGATAAAGAAAACCAGAAAAACAGTCACTAAGACACTTTTCATATTACTTCTAATTAGTTTAAATCAAAACAACCTATCTCTTTGAGTTTTTTAAAGAAAAAATGGTATGAAGTTGTTGGAATCCAACACAAAAAAAGAACCAAACATATGGTATAATTTAGTAACTTTCTTACAAGAAGAGGTACCTAGTTTCCAGAAAGATGAGGAATACCTTAATGAATCCATATTACTTCTTGTCAAAAAGGGAAATGATTTAAGAATAGAAGGCAGAACTGGTAGATATATTGTTACTCTTCTGGTGGCAAAAGATATTTTCTTTGTTGTTACAGATTTAAGAACAATAACACAAGTAGAAAAGATATTAAGAACTTATAAAAAATATTATGAGACAAATAATCACATAACTCCTCTTAAGTTGGATAAAATAACAGTAGGTGACAGAACATATGACCTTCAGAAATTAATAAATGACCTAAATTTGATGGTTCAACAAAAATATAGTCTAGATGACATAAAAAGCACATTAGAATTATATGGACTTGATAATATAGTGACATCAGACAATGAAATACAAGTCCATCTCCCATTAACCAACTTAGAAAAGGATTTGTCTCTCAAAGATTTAATAATCAGTAACTCAAAAGTTATCAAACCAGAATTAGTATTTAGAATTTCATCATCTGGTATTAAAGAAACATTTAGAGTAAAGAGAATTCCTACTCTACACTATAGAAGGTAGGTGGACATTTAAACTAAGTATATAAATGGTGACTCAAAATGATCATAAAAAAGAAGAAAGGATGGAATACGGATCCAAATACTTGGGATGGAAGGATTCATGTTCCACAAAAGATAGATAAGGAAAAAATTAAGAGAATTCTGAGTTAAAGACTTTGATGATTAACACTTATGAAAGCTTCTCATATAACCTTAAAGCATCTTTAATCAACTCTTTATTCGAGCCTTTTTTAATGTTCTCTTTTATGTCTTCAATTAGAAGTTTAGCTTCTTCCTCACTTTCTAAGGTTATATTAGGATAGGTTATTTTAACCATTTTCTAACCTATATTTAATACTAGTTTAAAATTTGTCTCCTTTTAACAACTGTTTTAGGTATATTTAACTCTTGAATGATAAAACAACAATTCAGAACTAAAAACGAAAACAAATTATATTTTTGTAGATTATGTGGTGTTGTTACAACAAGTTATGAAGAGCTTGAGATACATTATGCTCTTTTACACGAAGACCCAGATGATAGAATTTATGAATTTGAAACAGAGTTCATAACTAAGAACACTAAAAAACAGAAGAAAAAAAGCTCTTAAAGAAAAAACTATTGAGGAATTGAAGCTACTGATCGAAGGTAAACATTATCACAATGAATATGTTGGTTGGTGTGAAACATGATACGACTTACGTACCGAAAACATAGGTAATAAATACATTATTGATCTTGTTCCTAGAATCACTATTTGTTGATTGTTTTGTCATTTTTTAACTATTCATTTTAACATTGTACAGCCTAAAAGTTAAATACCAGCCTTAACAATAATTAAATTCGATGGAAACCAAAGAAAAAGATTTAAGGAATGTAGTAAGGAAGGAAATCATAAAGATGTTTAGTCAAGACTTTCGTCA
>Ga0208314_100257_pt1 | contig 22334 bp, 17 predicted proteins | sample OSPB_Mat_host_9__FD_187144 | JGI IMG/M metagenome (GOLD analysis project Ga0208314, IMG submission 187144) | Extremophilic microbial mat communities from Yellowstone National Park, USA - OSPB_Mat_host_9_15 (SPAdes) (version 3) | ecosystem: Environmental > Aquatic > Thermal springs > Hot (42-90C)...
ACAAGGATAAGCTTCACGGTAGGAAGTTATACACTGCCTTGGCGAGAAAGTTGGCTAAGGTTGTGTGGAGCGTTTGGTATAATAATAAGCCTTATGAGCCCAAGTGACCCAAAATCGCCACGTGAATTGAAAGGATTCACGTGGCAATCTTAGTTGACACTATGCTTGAAGTTCAACCGAAATATTTATTACTGAACGCCCCCAAGTTTGTAAAGGATAAAATTATACTGACTATCAACAGAAATACGAAGAAGAAGTAGAACGAGATATTTCCTATAACGAGAAGTAAATTTGTATTAGGGATATTAAGAGGTAGGATAGAGGGAAACATAAAGGCTTGTTTGAATGAAAACTGTAAAAGGCTGGAAATGCCAAGTGAAATTAAAAAAAGGTTTAAATTACCTTTTAATTCATCTACTATTTTCATCTTCTAAACACCACATAAAGTATTATAAGTGCTATTATAGCTATCACGACGCCAACTATTGTAACATATATTGTAGCAGAGGGTATGCTTGTAACTGTAATAACGCTAGTTGTATTAGTAACTGAAGTGGTAGGCGTTGTACTGGAGGTCGTGCTCGTAGGTGGAGTAGTAACTAATTCTAATGTTAAGAAGTTTGACGTAATAGACTTGTCGAATAACGTCTCACCAAGTTTTCCTTGCCATACTGCAAGCGCTACATAATAGGTTTTACCAACTGTTATATTAGGCATCCAATTTGCATAAGCCGAAGGAACTGCAAGGGGTCTAGCAAACTCTAATGTCCAATAACCATTCTGATATGTTGCACCAGTCCATATAAAGAATAGCGATCCGTTTAATCCACTTGATGCAACTGGTGCATACCATATTCCAGAAGTGTCTACTTCATACATGTTAGTATTATTAGTATATAGTGGAACTGCAAATCCGTGATTATTAGGGTCTACATAAGATAATCCAGTTAGTGATGTGTTCTGCCAGAGATTTGCTTTAAATGCAGGATCATAAGTTGCGTTGTTCCATGTAGCCCCTGATACCCACATCCATATATTTGCTGCGCCTCCAGACTGTACTAAAGAGCCTCCGGCATCTTTAAAAGTCACACCATCAAATGTTTGGCCAGGGACTTTGCCACCAATATTCATCCCATCTTTAGTAGGTGGTATTACACTACCCATATACCACATTATAGCAGCTCTATCTGGATAATACCACGTTGAGTTAGTATAATAACCATAAAACATTCCATCTGAATAAAGAAGATCTTCCATTGGTCTTGGGGAATGCCATAATATTATTGTACCATTAGACATTACACTAATTTGTGTATTGTTTGGAGTTGGTAACAAGATTCCAGAGTAGTTTAATACTAATCTCCCTTGTATAGTATTTCCATTAACTATTGAGAAATAGTTAGTATAATTCTTTTCTATCGTATAAGTAGTACCAGGTGTCAGCATTATTTGTCTAAACAAACCTGGACCAGACGCTGGGGGATAAAGTGCTGCTGCGGCTGCTGACCAAGCACCAAATGCGGGTTCTGGAGCGTACCATCTTTCTAATATTATTATCCAAGATCCATTCCATACTGCTTTAACTAATAAATAGTGAGTTAATCCAGATGTGGGAGCCATTGGTATATTTGCAGTTAATGAAATGTTAATCCATGGTATTTGGTTCCAATAACTTGCAGATCCAGGATTTGACAAATCCGCACTACCAACTACTTTATAAACGGGAATTTGCGGAGAAGTCTGAGCCATTGGAACGTTTGCTAATCCCATTATAATAGCTAAAAATGAAGCAAGTAGAAGAACGCTTAACGTATATTTTGACCTTCTCTTAATACTCATCCTCTCACAAAAGTGCTTAAGCAGACGTTACTATTAAACATGAATCGTTGGACTTATGAGCAATCTAACGAGATGCGTTTAAGATAATTTTTCTCCTAACTTTGCTTATTATCTTTACCAATCTAAAGTTAACTTATTAACCTTTTAAGCTTAAGTTAAAGGTGATGAAGGCTCTCGTATTTGATAAGAACGGAATAGAAAACCTAAAGTTTACAGATTATAAAGACCCAGAAATAGGTAACCATGAAGTATTAATAAGAGTGAAACTGGCAGGCGTAAATCCAGTTGACTATTATACTGTTGAGAGACTAAAAGCGAACCCGATACCACATATACCCGGAGTTGAATTTAGCGGGGAGGTAGCTAAGGTTGGAGATCATGTTAAAAGTTTAAGTGTAGGCGACAGAGTTACAATTTATGGTAGAATATTTGACGGAACTTGTGACATGTGCATGACTGGATATGAAACAGTCTGTAGAAATGGTGGAAGAATAGGAGTTGACGCTAATGGTGGATGGGCTGAGTATATTGCAGTTGAAGAGAAGTATGTGTTTAAGTTACCAAATGAATATACGTGGGAAATGGGATCGAGCTTGACTGTAGCTGCTTTAACAGCTTATCATGCATTAAAGGAAGCAGAATTGAGGCCATCACAAACGCTGGTTATATTTGGGGCATCTGGAAATACTGGAATGTTTTTGGTACAATTGGGTAAGAAGTTTGGGGCAAAAGTAATAGCTGTATCAAGAAAGAGTTGGTTAAGGGAATATGGAGCCGATTTTGTAGTTGATTATAATGAAGTAGAGGAAAAGGTGAAGGAAATTACAAATGCTAAGATGGCTGACGTAGTTGTCAATTCCTTAGGAGAACAACTTTGGGATAAGAGCTTTTCAGTTGTAGGGATTAGGGGTAAGTTAGTCACCTTTGGAACATTGTTAGGTGGCAATGTGAAGGTTGATTTAAGTCAGTTATATAGCAAGCACATTAGTATTCTAGGTGTTAATAGGGGTAATAGGAAGGACTTTGTAGAATTATTAGACATTTGTAAGGATTGTAAAGTAAAGACATGGAAGATATTTAAGTTAGAGGAGGGTAAACAAGCTCTGAAAGAACTTTTCTCTAAAGAGAGGGATGGTAGAATTTTCCTATCTCCTTAACACTTCGCCAACTAGGAAAGATGGAAATCCTTGTTTTTCTGCCTCTTGAAGGGCATCTTCTACCTCTCTTTTTTCGCCTATTACAAGTACTAACAACTCTGACTGTAATGGGTCTTGAATAAGGGGAGCAATCTCTCTCATGATTTCTGCATACCATGGCGTTGGTAATTGAATTTTTAGTGAATAGTTTGCAAATAAACTATTTATATTATTAATTCCTATTCTAGTAATATTTATTGGCAAAACGTTACTGTTTAATTTCAATATTTTAGTAGCCCTACTGAAAGTCTCTTCTGCTAGTTCGTAAATATAATTAATACCAATACCTCTCTTCTCAAGATATTCAATATTTCCATTTAATGCCTTATAAAGCAACTTTACTGGCAACGTTCCTCCTGGTCTATTTATCATTCCTACTTTCATTCCTTCCTTAACTTCCATATATATCCTATCCGTAAAACCCCATACGAAACCTACTATATTATCCTTAGTTTCAATTTCGTACCACTTAACTCCCCATATTGTTATTAAATTAGATAGTGTAGCTCTTAGTATTTCCTTATTCCTCTCAGGGTATATGGCATCTACTAAGAGTAAACCTTCACTACTAGCTAAAAGCAATCCATTACCTTTAGACGTAGAGATTTCCTTTTTGTAAGTAATTTCCCTCGTGGATGGATAAAAGAATTCACAACTTTTATCCTCCCTCAATCCCATCCTAATACACAAGTTTATCTTAAGATCACCTCTTAAGTCTCCGTTCGAGTTAATAATCTTCATAACTGGTAATGCCCTCTTCTGACAACCAGTTAGGAGTAGGGCTGGATGGAAACCTTGTTTAACTAATTGGGAGAGATTAAGGAAAAATTTCCTCTGTAGTTGAATCACCTTGGTTTAACCTCTACACTAAAGTATTTATTTATATAGGGGCACTTATGGAATATGTGTACTCCCTCATCTTTACAATCTGCAGCTAGTGCATAAGGTTCACCTTTTTCGTCAAAGCTTATGATAGCCTTGCATCCTGTAGGAAGAACGACTGTTGGAAATGCTTTCAATATGAATCTAGCTAGTAAACGTTGACTAAACTCATCTAATTCCTTTGCCTTGGGTAACATAAGGCTTATCACGGAAAGCGGATGGTTAAAACAAACACTTATTAGCGAAATTTCATATTTTTTCAAAAATTGATTCAAAGCATCTAAAAATGATCTAATCTCATTCACGGAACCGTCATACTTCCATGATTCTTTAAGCTTTTGAAGAGCTTGTAAGCGTATATTATCTTTCTTTGTTAAATAATATGCAAATACTAAGCCACGTGGAGTAATTGTAAATCCCTTCTTTTGTTTTGTCACTAGACTTAAGGATTTTAAGTTAACTAGTATACGCCATACTGTAGCCATTGGAATATCTGAGATTTTAGCTAATTTATAAGAAGTTAGATATCCATATATTACTAAGAATTCTAATATTATGGTATCCCTATCATCGAGGATTTTGATACTCATCAATAATAAATATATTATGTCAGTTTATATATTCTTATTATCATGATTTAGGGCAAAAAAATTTTTATGTTTCTCTACTCAACTAACACTACTTCTTAAATTGCTTAGTTTTTTAAAGAAACACTAAATCTAATAAATGAAAAAGAGTATAAAAACGATTATTCCTTTTAACCTCTCCAGCCAAAGGAACCAATTGGAATTGGCTGATTAGAGACTGACTGGAATGGAGTCATTGGGGATAGTTGATATGCATATTGCCCAGCAAATAATACATCAGCTCTTGCTAAGAAACCAGCAACTAGCGCAAATATTGCAGCCACAACTATTACGTATTTAATTACAGTTGGCAGATCCATTACTGGAATTTGACCTATCGCTGATTCTGGAGCTTTTTGCTTTATTCCGAACATTAGGAACCTAGTTATTGACATATAACCTATTCCAGATATTATCAAGGTTAGTACAGATAATGTTATATCTACATAGAAAGTCGCTTGAGATAACAAATATTCATAGGCTACTTGATTAAAAACATTCAAGTAATTAACGTTAGCTAGGAATAGAAACCATGTTGCTAAAATTGCGATACTGGAATAGAACAATACTTTAGTGAGTGTTACCCTAGCCCTTATAACATCTTCATTTTTACCTACTAATGCTATCAAATATCCAAGTCCACTAGCAGCGAAGACACCATCAGCTAGATAGAGTGCTGGCAATCCACCGTTATTCCAGAACGGTATTCCAGTAGTAGCAGCTAATTCAAATCCACTATAAGTTGTGGAGAATATTCCTGCAAATGCTCCTAATACAGCTATGACTCCCCTAGACCACTTGTTCTTCACATTAAGTAAAGAAATTACCATATATAGGAACGAGAAAAGTAATAGCCCACCTACAAATATTATACCTCTAGCCATCCAAGAGAAAGCAAAATAGAATAAGGCTTCAGCTGGGGCAAGTATAGCTGCAGTTGGTCTACCTAAATCAATATCAAAAAACAGTAAAGCTAAAATGGATGCGATAAAAGCCGCAACAGATGCCCTCCTATTGAACGCTTTATACTTTCCAGTTACTTCCATTAAACCTATTATGGCCATTAGCATACCTGCTATCTCAGTGAAGTATAACGCTAGTGCTACGTACTCTCCCCATAATGGATACTGATTTATCTGGATGATGGGAGCTTGTACTCCAAAGGACGTTCCTGGTTCAGGTGCAGTAAATAGTCCCATTTTTATCATTTATAAAGTTGACTAATAATTTAAATAAAGTTTCATTTCAGTCTTCCGATATGTTCAATCGTACATATTTTTAAATAAACTTTTTTGCTAATATAATTATATATTAAAATGTGGAGGATGTCATTAAGCAGGCTGAAGAACTATTGGAAAAAGGTAGGTATAACGAGGTTTTGAAAGTCTTAGAGAACTTTGAAAGTGTAGAAGTATACTTGCTTAGAGCTGAAGCCTATTTAAGAATGAGCAATTCAAAAGCGGCTTTAGTAGAATTAGATAAGGGTGTTCAAACTTTTCCTTTCAGTTATGCAATATTGTCAGCTAAGGCTGAGGTTTTGGAGAATGAAGGAAGATTAGAAGAGGCATTAGAAAACATAAATAAGGCGTTGGAAATTTTGCCCTTTTCCTCAGAATATCGATTCATAAAGGCTAGGATATTGTTTAAGTTGGAAAGGTATGAAGAAGCTAATATAGAGTTAACTGAAGTCTTAAGACTAAATCCAAATAATGTTGACGCTAGGGTCATGAAAGCGTTTTGCTACTACAATATGGGATTAAAGTTAGACGCCTTATCAGAAATTAATCGTGCATTAAATGTTAAGAAAGAGGATTCATCCCTTCACGAGCTAAAGGGTAAAATATACTTTGAGACTGGATTTTATAAACTAGCCTTAAGCGAATTTAAGATAGCTGCCCATTACGATCCTAATAATCCAGATCATTATTACAATGCTGCAGCTTGCTACTACAACTTGAAAATGTATAACGACGCTTTAACATACATGGATTTAGCCTTATCAAAGGGTGAGAAAGCTAATTACCATATACTAAAGGCACTAATACTTAAAGAACTTAACATGGAGTTCTCCCAAGAAGTAGAGGAGGCCATTAAGTTAGATCCATCCACTAAATCAATTATAGAAAATCTTTTCAAGAAATAGAAATATGTGCAATCGGAAATATCGGTAAAATGAAATGAATATTTAAATAAATAACACACGGAAGTGAACAAAGAGATATCATGCTAAAGTTAAGTAGAAGGGACTTTCTTAAAATATCTGGTGCAACTGCTGTAGCAACTGCGTTTATTTTAGGAGGAAATAGTGTAGCGAAGAGGATATTTGATAGTGTTTCTGAGACGAATTACACTCTTAATTATCCTAGCGACGAAATAGTATACACTAATTGTTTCCAATGCTTAGGCAGATGTGCAATAGAAGTAGTTAGAACTCCTACCGGTTTCCCCAGGTTTGTGACTGGAACTATCGGATGGCATATAAATGATGGAGGAGTTTGCCCTAGAGGTGCGGCTGATGTCTTCTATTATTTTGCACCATCTAGACTTAGGTATCCCTTACTGAGAGCAAGTGATAGGGGTTCTGGAAAGTGGATTGCTGTAGACTACGATACTGCATTTGACATTATAGTAAATGGTACATCTGCACAAAGTTGGAGTAAGTTAGGATTAAATCCCCAACAATTAGGTATTGGAAACTTCCCTGGATTGCTTAAAATTAGAGAGACTAATCCTCATGCTTTAGCCTTTTGGGAAGGAAGGGATCAATTAATACCTGGTATAACAGGTGGGTATTTCTCAGCAAACTTCGGTACAGCAAATGCAGCAGCCCACGGTGGTTTCTGTTCAATGAATGTATATACAGCAGGAGTTTACGTTACAGGTGCACCAGTGTGGGAGTATGCAGGACCAGATGAGGAAAGATCACAATACTTTATTTTAGCTGGGCTAGCTGGAGACCACTTCCCCAATTGGATGAGAAGGATAATTGCTAGAATAAGGGAGAATGGTGGAAAGGTACTAACGATAGCCCCGGAGAGGTATGGATTTTATTCAGTTTCTGATGAACATCTATTCGTTAACCCAGCAACAGATGGAGCACTAGTAATGGGTTGGATCAGAGTACTAGTTGACTTCCACTACTACATATATAAGGTTTCTCAAGGACAAAAAGTACTTAACCCAATAACGTTACAGCCAGTCCAACTTGCAGTTAATCCAGCATCTGGTCAATTATGGATGCAAACAATAACCCCATCTGGTCAAGTAGTAGCTCTATCAAGTTTAGGTGATATTCCTTCCACGGCAGTATATGCTCATATAGATGAGGAATTCTTAAGGTATTACACTAACTTATCGTGGTTAGTAATTGTAAACCCAAATCCACAAAACGGTGATTGTCTTGATCCAACAGATCCTACTGCTGGGAATAACGTAGGTCTTCACGTAAGGATGTCCGTAAGTAATCCTCAATATAGTAGTAATCATCCTTGGCTAGAAGCAGTAATGGGCAATGATGGTAATGTCTATGCATACGTTGATATTCCATGGCAGAAGAGTGTAATACCAATTCTTACTTTAGACGAATTGCCCCAGAGTATGCAATCACAGATAGTTCAAGTACCTTATAAACTAAAGAACGGAACTGTAGTAAAAATACCAGCTATCCAAGTTACAGTTCCTAAAGCGTTAGGTTCTCAAGATATGATTACCTTGACAGCAACAACTGCATTTGAATTATTTAGAGCTGAGTTATTGAACTATGATCCTTACACACCTTTATCACAGTCCCCACAATATGGAGCACTGAACGTTGCATCAGTTACCGGAATTCCACATCAAACTGTAGTGAGGATTGCTAATGAGATTGCTAATGTAGCTTTCCAAAAGGCAATATACGAACCAGCTAAGTGGGTAGATTATTTAGGTAGATTCCACGACCACGTGGTAGGTAGGCCAGTTTCCATTTACTTCATGAGAGGTTTAGCTGCCCATGCAAATGGTTTTATGAGTGCCGCATCGCTCTATTATCTAGTATTAATGGTAGGTGCGTGGGACAACCCAGGTGCTGATCTGTACAAATATCCTTATCCGCACTACCTCCCCGGTCACGCAGTACCACCACATCCATTAGCTAATGCTCCGCAAATAGATCCAGATGTAGCAAACGCAATACAAGGGCTAAATCTAACGATACCCAAAAGTAGGAGTGGGTTCTTAAAAACTGAATACATATACAATGATGGAACAGTATATGTAAAGAATGTACAAGTTGTAGGCGCTGGACCCTATGGGTTCCCCGATGGCCCAGATGATTTAGTAATATATAAAACTGGAAGGCCATTATTAGTAGACAGAGGTTATTCTTGGGAACTACCACTAACAACGCAGAGGTCGATTTCAGCTGTAGCGGCTACCTCATATCTTATGAACAAGTATCCAAAGCAAGTTATACCATACACAATAAATGCCATGATGTGGTACATAACATCACCATTCTGGAATAACGCATATAACCTTGCAGAAGTACTTCAAATGGTAACTGAAAAAGATAGCAGTGGGAATTACATTATTCCATTTACAATCTCATTCGACTTATTCATGCATGAAACTAATAATGTAGTTGATCTAATTATGCCAGATTTATCATTCCTTGAAGTATACGGTTTCCACAGTACCTTTGATAGACCAACTTCATTACCTCAAGGTCCTTCTGATTCATTGAACTGGCCTGCATTACCCTCATTATATCCAGTATTAAGTACTGGCGATACTCTATTAACATTACTATGGATATTGAGGGCATATCCAAGTCAAAATACAATTGACCCCATGAAGAACCCATTCTATACTACTCAAGATCCTATAACTGGTGGAGACTTGATTAGCCCTATAACGTTACATGATCCACTCACTGGAACTGCAATTCTACAACAAGGTCAGCCTGGATTAATATCCACTGGAATGTTTATATTAAAACAAGGAATATTGTTGGCAGGTTATGGTGATAGATTCCAGTACATTTTGACAGATGCTAATGGTAAACAATCGCCTAATCCTCAACAATTAAAGCTTTATGCATCATCCGTACCAAACAATTCAACACAAGATGCGGTAATAAATCAGATACTAAGTAGTGTACCCAGTGGGCAAAAATTCTCTACTGCTCCAACTTACAAGAATAGTGCTAGCAATAGATCAAGTGGAGTAGAACATTACTTTAGGATTTCAGTAGAGTTTCAACCTAAGTTGCAATCAATGTTACAGACCATAATCAATAAATACGCTGCGGGAAAAATGACACTAGACGATATCAACCCTGGTTATGTTAAAGTAGGAAAAGGAGGAGCAGTGTATGTACTACCACCTTCAATAAGATACATGAGAAATGTTAATATGTTCTACTTCCTTGGATGGGGAGCTTACATGCCTGGAGCCTATGGCCCAATAGGTTTACCATACGTACATAGAATATACTTAGAATATCTACAGAAGTTTAGATTAGCAGCTGCTGGAAAATGGACTGGTTATAACGCTGCCTACTACTATTACTATTTAAAAACTAAGAACACTAGCTTCCTAGTAAGATCACAGCTTCCGAATGATAGTTATGGTAAAGCTCTACAGAAGAATATTCTAGATTACTTCAGACCATTTGGTGGTTATTATCCTGTACCAGCATGGCAGTCAGATATAACTTCTGATGGAATAAATTTAAGTCAGTATCCGTTAACCTTCTTCGTTAGAAGACATGATAGAATGTACCATTCGTGGTCTTACGTAGTACCATGGTTAACTGCAATAATGCCATACACACCAGTAATGCTGAGTGCAGCAGATCCATACGTTAAGAGCATGGGAATCCAAAGTGGTGATATGGTACAATTTGAAGCAGTTAACCAACCGTCTAGTGGAGGACAAAGAACTACTATTACCGCAATTGCCTTCTTAGATAACGCAACAAGGCCAGGTACGGCATGGGTGATTGTATCGTCGCAAGCCTTACCAGGCTTTAGAAGTCAAGCAACTAATTCACCACAAGTTAAATATAGCATACTTAACAATTGGGCTAATATCTCTTATATGCCTCCATCCAGAGGTGGAATATTAGATCCTATGAAAGATAATGCGTTCCCAATATTGTATCTCGATCCAATTACTGGACAAACCTCATGGCATGATAGTAGAATAAGAATTGTGGGTAAAAGTACATCAACACAAGTCCAAGTAGTCTCCAATAAGTTCACTTACATGGGTCAGGACTTTTCAAACCAAGATATACTTAGCGTAATAGTAAGCAAAATGGGAGGTCAAATAACAGTAAATAATACGCCATCACAACCAACATTTGCACAACCGATCGATATTCCACATCTGAGATTTGACATTAATAATATTACGTCAACTAGTCTATGGAGTTATGTTGCACCTGGTTCGTTAGCCCCAACTTATACTATAGGGCAATATAAGATAAGATATGGGTTCGCAACAGAACCCTCTTCCTCTTAAGGTGATAAATATGTCTTCTCCCCAAAATACGACCACACCCCAAATTAAATTAGATATAAGACAAGGTGGGGTTCAACATGCTCCACCGTTCAGCTTAAAGGCAAACTACGCCATAATAACTGACCTAAACAAGTGTTTCGGATGTGGAGGCTGCCAAATGTCATGTAAGGAATGGAACACATCTGGAATGTTTGGACCAATACCAGATCTAAATCCTTACGGAGAATTAGACGTTATGTTCTGGTTAAGAGTACTATATGTAGAAGTGGGGACATACCCCCAGACTAAGGTTTACAATATACCAATAAACTGTTTCCACTGTGTAAATGCGCCTTGTACTGAAGTTTGCCCAGTAGGCGCTACATTCAAGAGGACTGAAGATGGTATAGTTTTAGTTGACTATAACGAATGCATAGGGACTAAGTACTGTATTTACGCATGTCCTTATGGGAACAGATTCTTCGATTATGTAGAGGGAGTTACGAAGAAGTGCACCCATTGTTTCGATAGGATTTATGATCCTACGTTACCTCCAGAAGAGAGAATACCAGCGTGTATTCACGGGTGCATGGTTCAAGCGAGAATTTGGGCTAATATCTTAGACCCAACTGATCCTGGTACAATCCTGTTCTACGATAAAGGAGGATTTGTAATGGGGCCTGAAACTGGAGCACAGCCTGCGAGTGGCTATTTACCATGGCGTAGCAAATACGCTGAAAGTGATGTACAATTACTTAGTGAGGCTGAGTACTATAACGTATGGACCGCTAACGGCGTTGTACAACTTGGAGCTCAAGGGAACAACTCTACATATACTGAAGGTAATGGCTCAAGTTCTAATTCAAGTTCATAATTTTTTTGTTTGGTGACTTATATTGTCAGTTTCCGTCTTGTTAAACGTTAGGCATGCGTTATACGATTTATTCGCGGATCTCTTCCTTTATAAGTTTGTAGAAGATGAGTATAAACAGCTCTTGGAGAAGATTGACGTAGTGGATAGAGAACTAGGTAAACAATTGGAAGAGGTTATGGGGATAAGAGTTACTGAAATAAAAAGGGTTTTTAGTGAGACTAAAAGGTCAGATTATCTGTTGGAATACTCAACCTTATTCCTTTCTGGATTTGGAGTTAAACCCTTGTTGCCAGTGGAAAGTAAGAGATTATTTCAGCTTATGGGAGAGAAAGTTGCCACTTTCAAGTACACTGATGTTATTAGGTTCTACAAATCCAAGGGGATTGTTATGAAATTCTCATCCCAATTTAATCCTGAACCTGATCACGTTTCTTCTATTTTCGCATTCATGTCTTTGCTTATTGAGGAAGAGTATGAGCACAGAAGTGAAGGAAGAGATCCGTTTAAAATAGTACAAGATGAGAAGAATTTCGCACTAACCCATATTTTCTCGTGGATTCCCGATTGGATCAATGACGTAATTAACGATCCGAGATCAAATATATACAAAATTGTATGTTCTGAATTGGCTAAGTTTCTTCAATTTGAGAGAAAATATTTAGGTGTAAATTAATGTTAAACGCAGGATTAATAGTATCGAAAAAAGCTAGGGAGATAATAGGGGATGAGATACTAAAGAAGGTTTTTGAAGAGGCTAAACTACCTTATGTTGCTGAGATGGGTGATTACATAATAGATGACGTTAAGAATAATGAGCTAAAAGCTTTGTTAGTAGTTAGCGAAAATGGAAGAGAAAGATGGATGGAGGATATAGATCAGAAGTTGGGGATTTCGCCATTAGCTATTCTTATAATACCTCCGAGCTGGTTTAAAGATAAGAGTAAGAAGTACGTTTTTACCTTACTTACGGCATATTCTTTGAGAATAGAATTAATGGATTTAGCTTATAGAGTTCAACCTACTCCCACTTCCTCGGTCTCCAGAAGATCATTGCTTAAATTGAAAACATACGAATACAAACCATACCCAGTACTATTCGATGAAGTTCATGCAGAAAGGGAAATAAATAGAGCGATTGAGTCTTGCCCTCAAGGGTTAATAGTTAAAGCTCCAGAAGGTCCATCAGTGGGTTATCCAGAGAGATGCAGCGTATGTGGTTATTGCTCCGCGAGTTCATACTTAGGGTATCTTGAAATTCCAACAGCGACTACGGATCAAGTAGTGAGTTTCATTAATGTAATAGTTAGATACTATGAGGATAAACAAGCTGCATTATTGTTTACAGACTCAATAATAGACGAGGTACCAGAAGGCATATTCCCATTCTTAATGCCTTGTACTGCAGGAGTTCACGACTCCTTCGTTCTTGCATCATATGCCGCTGGAATAACTCCTATAGTTCACGTTTCATCAAAATGTGGAAGTAGGGATATTGCGTTAAAGAGATTAGACGAATTACCATCTCATTTTCCCGGTACTAGTTTCACCATTAGTAAGGCTAAAGATGACGAGGAGCTTAAAAGGACACTCCTCTCTATTAAGCTGACACAACTTAGTAGATCCGAAATACCCCTAGACGTTATTTTACAGCGTAGTAGGAGAAGAGCGCTCCTAATATGGTCCATAGAAGAAATGTCGAAAAAGGTTAAATTAAACGAAGATGATGTTGTCCCAGAAGTTTATAACGTAGAAGTGGATCCAAACAAGTGCGTATTATGTGGAGTGTGTGTAAGGGCTTGTCAAATGTTAGTTCCCGAGTTAAAGGGTAATAATACTTTAGAGTTAAGCTATAATATACCTTATTGTATTGGTTCACAACGATGTGTTAGGAATTGCCCAGAGAAAGCCGTAGTTGTAACTGGTTTCGCCAAGATTTCTAACCTTAAAAAGAAAGTTGTAAATAAGGCAGAGGTGGCCAAGTGTAGATTTTGTGGAAAACCATTGGGTTCAGAGAAGATCAAGACTAAGGTTGATACTCTACTAATACAATATGGATTCGCTGGAACTGCACAGTATACTGATGTCTGCAATGAATGTAAGCAAAAAATATTAACTAAGATCTGGTTGGAGAAATTGTTGAGTGGTAAGAAATGATACCATACATTATTGACTTAGATGCAATCTTCGATCTATCCTCTATTGAAATCTATAGACTAATCACTTCATCCCTCTCAAATGTAAGATACTATCCACCTAAGGATTTGCTGAAGACAGTAATAGGAGATCTCGATATTTCTAAATTTAAACCCTACCCTGACTCACAGTATCTAGAAGAGTTAAATTATAGGGCTAGAATTTACGTTGTAACTAACTTACCTAAAATAGACGCTAAATCACTTCTTTTAAGACATAACATAGATACATTCGTACAAGACGTAATAACACCAGAGGACACTAATAAATACTTTCCCTCAAAAGAGGTCTTAATGTTCATATCTAGAAAAGCTAATTCACCATTAGGCTCAATTACTTTCATTACTCCCCATATAGATTACGCTATTCCTATAAGCAACATGGGTGCGAGAACTATTTTAATTCGTAACTTAATATCATTGCCCAAAGACATAAAGGTAGAGATAAGGAAGAATCTAATTGAGTTGGCTGAGATTACAGCACAACATAAGATGGAGTCTGGAATGGGGGATTCAGCGTTGCGGTGTTAGGAATGGTTAGTGATACTGAATTATTCAGTTGGTTTAAAGAGCTTGGGATGAAGGTAGAGCAAATTAAAAGTGGTGACTTATATTTTCACTTTACAGTAGCACCTCCAATGGGCGGTCTTCCAGTGTCTGTTATAAGACCTAGACAAGATTCAACATACTACATAGTGGCTGTATTACTAGAGTTAGATCAAGAGAAATTAAAAAACAGTTCAAGATTAGTTGAACAAATTAAGAAAGAGTTATTGAGAATGAATGTAGAATTTTTCTTCACTCCTAATGATAAGGAACCGAAGTCAATTCAAGTGGCTAGGCTAATGTTTACAGATGGATTAACTAAAAACGAAGCCTTAAATAACGTAACTCTGGTTAAGAACTCGGCCTTATTAGTATTACAGCTTTTAAATGAAAGTTGAAAACTCTTTGACTTCCTAATACGTTTTCACCATAGATGGATTATATACTCTATATAGCAACGCTTAAAATCTATACGTTACATTTTAATATATGAAAAAGTTGTTAATTCTAATAATACTAATCCCACTTTTATTGATGAATAATACCTTCCATGCAAATACCTCAATGACAATAAAACACGTTATTATAATAATAGAAGAGAATCACTCATTCGATAATTTATTTGGGACTTATCCATTTGGTTACCCACCAATTATAAACAATATTACACTATCCGTAATGTGGCCGGATGGACTATACGATAACTACATACAGCTTGAGAACACTAAAAACGGAGTCCTTGATTGGATATCAGTACCTACAATCCCTTGGTTACCATTGTCGTATTCCCATCCATATTACGCTAATGCTTATGATACAGTAGATCCTTCTGAAGGTTGGACTGTATACCATGGAGATTACTGGCTTGGAAAACCAATTGGTTTCGTATTTTACTCCGGTACACAGTCAATGGCCTACTTTTCTTATCAACAAGCTGGAATACTTTGGGATTACGCTGAGGAATACACACTAGCCGATGCTTACTTCTCGCCGGTATTAGGATTGACTGAACCAAATAGGGTAGCTTATTTAACTGGATTTCCTCCTGACTTCTTCAGCGATGAAGCGTATAACGTAGTACCCTTCAACGAGACCATAATGTATCAGCTAGAGAAGGGCAATATAAGTTGGGGTTATTTCGTTTATAACATTAATGGAATACCATGGCCTCTAACCGCATTTACGGGAATTAATATGACTTATATTTACGATTTATCAGTGTTCTTTAAGGATTTGGACAATGGTAGCCTTCCAGCCGTTAGTTGGGTGATGTTCTTAGGAGGTAATAGCGATAAGTATGATATGCATCCACCCTATAATGTTACTGCTAGTGAAATGGAACTTGTTAAAGTAATTAATGCTGTAATGGAGAGTAAGTCTTGGAACTCCTCTGTAATATTTATAACCTTTGATGAGGGCGGTGGGTATTATGATCACATAGCTCCTCCTGCAATTAATTACTACGGACTAGGGCAGAGAGTTCCGTTATTTATAATTTCACCTTATGCAAAGGAAGGTTACGTGGATAATTACACCATCTCCGGTTATACGTTACTGGCATTTATTGACTATAATTGGCATTTACCGTGGTTAACTAAATACGTGGAGAACAGTGACTTGCAAGGATTATTACAAGCGTTTAACTTCTCATCTAAGCCAAGGTCCCCTATCATTCTCTCACCAAGTAATTGGACTTATCCGATTCCATTACAAAATCCTATCCATTATGGTTACATTGCTGTAGTTACTAACGATTACAAAAGTTATACTACAGTCTATCCGGCCCCTTCATTGCAATATCTATTGCCTCTAGAAATAGTCGGAATCATATTAATAATAGTGAGGAAAAAGTTACTGACTCCTATAGGTCTCATAGTGTTACTGATTGTGCTTGGAATTTCGACTTATTATTATACTTTTTATAATTTATATAGTTTTATTGCAGAATTTTATCTATATTCGTCACTGATAGGAGTAATTGGAGGAACAGCATTATTAGTTAGGGGGAGAAAGAAATGAACTACCAGCATTCCTCATTTCATTTTTACCTTCAAGTTTTGAAGGATTGGAGATGGGTTTCTTCTCCTTCTTAGCATCAAAGTCTATAATGGAAATTTGGGTACGATCTTTGGGATTATTGGCGTAATTGCTCTCACCTATTTCACCTATTTATTATTACCATTTTTAATCTCAGATCTTATAGAACACTTTTTGAAGTTCGCATTGGAAATACTGTCTTTAGGTATGGATACGGCACTTATACTAATCGAATATCCAAAACTCAAAATTGCATTTTTACCAATAATAGGCGAGGGAATAGAGGTCGTTATCTTTATTATTAGTTTGTAGATGATAGCGGGAGACTTTCCTTCGTGTAATACCTAGTGGGATAGTTTTTGCAGATTCTCCTAATATCTAGATTCTTGATCATTAGAGTACCATAAAATATAATGAGAAGACTAGCTACAATAATATTATACATTATGGGCTTCGTCGTATCAACTAGTGGAATAATCTAATTACCATTAAGATGATAACGGTGCAGATATGACTAGAAGACTTTTTAACCAGTTACAAATTAAACATTATGATGCCGCGGTAGCTCAGCCTGGCCAGAGCGCTGCCCTGGTAAGGCAGAGGTCCCGGGTTCAAATCCCGGCCGCGGCTTATTTTACGTTCTACTCTTTTAATAGAATGATACTGAATGCAACAGTAAAGGTTAAATTTGCAACAGTGTAAAAGTTGGCAAATGGTAGGGAGATTTTATGTCAAGAATTAACGTTAATACGATAGATGACCAGAAAAAGCTTAACGTATTGAAAAAGTCTGTTGAAAAGCATGGCTTAAGTTATGTTTCCTGTTTTATAGGTGTAGGTAGGTTAACATTAAATCGTTACTTTACCAATTCTTCACGGTACTTCAAACAGCACTCTCTAAACTTTTTACCCGCGATTCTTAGCCCAAACAACTAAAATTAACGTAAATCTGGGCAGGATTGACAGATGCCCATGAATATTTTTCACGTCTTTTGCTCCTATTTCCTTCTTTACTTGCTTCATTTTAAGTTTGAGTTCTGATAGTTTTGTATTTGTTTCAGATTTCTGCTCTAAAGCGTCAGCAGTTGCGATAGTGTAATTATTAAGCTACAAAAATCATCATAACATTATAATATACTTTCTGCACTAAGTACAATGATTAGTATATATATTGAAATATAAAATTTATAGCTTAATAACGACATTTTCAAACACCACTGACTTTTATCCTAAAAATTATGTCATGAACTCGTTAAAATCATCTATAATAACTAAATGAGGTGAAGAAAGAACGTTCTTAACTATCCAATAATCTTTATTTTTATACAAACTAATTGATAATCAAGTTTTATTCCATTAAGTTCTTCACCAAATGAGTAAAGGATTTTCAATCCTTTTCTATCTAAGCAATTCTCACTAATTATTAAAATATCCAGATCACTAGCGGTATAATAATTTCCTTTAATCCTACTACCGTGGAGAATTATAGCTATCTTTCCAAATATCGGTCTAATCTTTTCCGCTAATTGAATGAAGAAGATTTTCTCCAAATTTTATCACCATTAATGCAGTATTTAAACACTCCTCTGCATCCTGTCTATTATATGTATAAGATAGATTATATCTTGAAACTAGGTATTCATTACTTATATCTTTTAGTTTGTCCCTATTATTCCTTATAAAATCTTCAATAATTTCAAGATCCTTTCTTTTTAACCTTATATAGCTTAAAATTTCCCTAATGTCATGGACTGTAGGAAAACCTCCAACTAATGAAATACTAACTCCTTTAATGTACAATTCAGCTGAAAGGCTAGAAAGGAAGTAAGCTTCAGAGTAAAATCCTTTTTCAAGCGAAATCTTAGCTAATTCTAAGTATCTCTTAGCCTTTTCCATTAATTCGTTAGCTTCACTAGAAACCATAAGATAAGGTTATTGAGCAAGAATATAAATAACGAGGAAGTAAATTAACATCATTAATTTTGAGTTTTATTGAATAAAAATTATATTGCTTTAAAGTTAGAAGTCGAAATCATTATATGGAGAAAACTTAAGAGCTATTCATTAAAGAGGTTAGGATTGTTAAACAACATTAAATAACGTTAACTTTTTCTCCCCGACAAGCCGTAATGTTGAAAACTGCAGGATAAGAAAAGTTTAGAAAATTGATACTGTAGTTATTAAGCTACAAATTTGGTTTTTGTTTATAAGACATATAGAAATTTTATTTTATATTTCTACTCTATAAAGAGTATTTCTTTGTTAATAAATAATTATTATATAGAATAAATGTAACACTTTTCTCTATTAATTATGATGAAATCTAGGGAGTTATAATCATCGTTATTAATACTTATAACTTCTGGGGCAGAATATGAATTCTGGGGTAGAATATGTTGTTTGATGAAAGACCTAAAGAGAGAAGGGAGGATTTATTTGATAGAGATAATGAAATTTTAACGATTAAAAATAACATAAGAAGACCTTTAATTGTAATTTCAGGAGTCAGAAGAATAGGTAAAACGTCAGTATTGCTAGTTGCGTTAAACGAGATTAAGGAAAACTTTATCTTAATAGATTGTAGAAAATTAAAGGAAAATTACGGAAGAAAAGACCTATATTCTCTTTTCTCTCAAGCCTTATCATCTAAACTTTCTTACTTAAGGGACATTCTTGAGAGAGTTAGAGGAATAAGTATATTAGGAAACTACGTTGAAATAAAATGGAAAGGTAGGGAGTATTTAAGTCTCTCAGATCTCTTAGATAACTTAAATAAAAAAAGACTAATAATTGCAATAGATGAGGCGCAGAGATTAAGGGGACCCATGAGTAATGAGGTGAAAGATGCTATAGCCCACGCATACGATTACGATAAGAATTTAACCTTCATTCTAACTGGATCTGAAGTCGGTCTTCTTCATGATTTATTAGATATAGATAACGAAAATTCTCCGCTTTACGGTAGATATTATTTCGAATTATCCTTAGAAAGATTTAGCAGAGATTTAAGTGAAGGATTTCTAAGAAGAGGATTTGAAGAGTTTTCGTTAAAAGTTGAGGATAATATCATTAAGGAGATTGCAGACTATTTTGACGGAATTCCTGGATGGCTAACATTTGCTGGTAATGCGTATTTAAATATGAGGAAAATTGAAGAGGTTAAAGAAAGAGCTATATCTATAGCTAAAAGAGAATTAGAACACTTAATTGAGGAGAAAAGTAATGTATCTCAAATAACTGGGAGGAGATATAAAAATACTTTAAGATGCCTAGCAAGAGGGAAGAATACGTGGTCCTCGCTTTTGCAATGTTTACAGGAGGAAGAGGGGTCTACAATATCTTCTAGTGTATTCGACAATATTATAACTAATTTAGAAAAGTTAAGTATTATTAAAGATTATGAGTTCCTAGATCCAATTTATAAGGAGGCTGCAAAGAGATTAAGGTAATTCCAGCCTTATACAGTTATTATAAAGTAATGGAGAGATATTATAGAAATTTTTTTAAGTGAAATAAGTGGAAAAATGAGATAGTACAGTTATTAAGCTACGAACAGATTAGTAAACTTATAAAGACATGAGCAACATTATACTATGCAATAAATTGCTTCTAAATAATTTATAGCTTAATATCTACACTATATGAAAATTAAATTGATAGTAAAGATAACCTTGTTAAATACTTTTAAATGATAATGGAAACATATTTCCTAGTAAATTAACTTATTTCCAGGATTTTGCTATAAAATTTCCACTAAATGAAGTACTTAGAGAAGATCATTTAAGCTTAATTAAGGGTTTTATTTATTCATTACATAACATAATATTATGGAAGGCATAGGAATATGAGGAGTTCATAGACCTTTCTGATTATAAAAGAAGTTAGGAACATGCTTTTTAACATTATAAGGATGAGCATTAAGTCTAGTTATAATTACAATACATTATAATTTACATATCAATTAATTATAGGAACTTTTAATAGCTTTTTATCCAAATGCATATCTATAAATTCCATAAATTAGACTTCTATTCTCGTTAATTGACTCACCTAGCATCATTCTTGTACATGTATACAATCTTCTTCCTCCTAAATCTTCAATGAACTCAGTCTTATCCTCTATTGTTATTATTATCCTTGCACCGAGTTCTACAGCTTTTCTTATTATACTTTCCGCGATAAAATCGTCTTCTGCTACTAAAGGTCCTAAAATGTTTCGGCTTAATATTCCATAACCCCCTTGTGTATATAATATTAATCCGTTTATTCGACCTAGTAATTTTCCCCTATCGTCACCAAAAGCTTTCTTGTCCAAGTCCATCATCCAGTCTTCCAATTTATCGCTTGTCTTAACGTTATTACTACCTTTTAGATCCCTTAACTCATAAAGGATAGTTTCATACTCTTCTATAAATCCTAAGCTCCTATAAAGTCGGTAACCTTCAGTAGTCGAATCAAGTCTTATGACCTTTGTACTTATTAACTTAAGTAGCTCACTCATCAACCTCTTACCGTAACCCTTACGCTGATATCGAGGTTTAACTGCAACGTTTCCTATCCAGGATAATATCTTATATGGAATGTAACATGCTGTAGCAATTATTTCTCCTTCCTCTTCAGCTAGTAAACATTCTCCTAATTCAAGAAAAAGATTAAAGGTTATTTTAGCCCCTTCTAAGTTTGCATTCATTGCCTCTACCATTACCTTTGCAGCGTTATCTAAATCCTCTCTTTTAATCTTACGAATTATCATATTATGAAGAATTATTAGAAAACTCATAAAAATGTGTTAATTAGTTTGTAACATTTCGTGTTATTATTTCTTAACTTTTTTACTTTTAATCCATTTAAGAACTAAGTAAGCTGAATACTAACTATATAAATAACTGTCATGCTGCTTTGTGGATTAGTTGAAATTTCTTAGGTCTTAGACTAGAAGAAGTAAAATAAATTCTAAATCCTACGTTGAGTTAAAAGTTAATTATATGTTCCTTTTGAGAAAAACTGAAGAATTCCACAAAGCAATATTAAGCTATAAATAATTAAAAACTTGCAAAGGCATAGATGACGATATAGCTTCAACGTAAAAATGTATTCTTAATAGTCACGATACATTTATAACCCTTTACTTAAAATCTACATAATAGTGCCGCGGTAGCTCAGCCTGGCTAGAGCGCTGCCTTGGTACGGTAGACCCAAAATCGTATTATGAAAAATAATTCTGACAGAATAATATCGATTCATGATAGATAACAGGATTTATATGAGTATTAAGAATTCAATTGAAGAAAGGTTTAAGGTGAGGGAGATGTGGTATTACCACGTGAGTAAGTGAGATGGTAACACCGGTACTCCCTCACCAAAACAACTTACAACAAATAGGATATAAATTACTTTCCATGCTGAACTTCAAGGGAAAGAAAGGGGAAGAGGTGGCGAGAACCCTCATCTCAGCGTGTTTATGGAACGATTCGGTGGAAAGCAAGTCGAGAGAGTGTCCCAAGTGCAAATAATTGAATAAATCTATGTAAAGGTTTATAGATAATAATTCAAAAGATATCGTGAATTACTGAGAAATTTTGAATTTTCGCTTGAAGCAAAAAGTCGCGTAATACTTAAAGGGAACCGGGACGATGTAGTACCGATTCACATGAAGC